>OIZE01000137.1_pt1 | contig 73999 bp, 72 predicted proteins | sample 1588421 | NCBI WGS metagenome assembly OIZE01 (sample SAMN03283251) | human gut metagenome | biome: human-associated habitat; material: feces | host: Homo sapiens | place: USA | collected 2013 | reverse complement strand
ACTCAATACTGGGTGTTTGCCCATAAGCCATCGACTTTAGCCGATGGTGGTTGACGAGGGATTTCAAGCTTGCGAAAAAGCAGCATAGGAATCTTGATAGATTGTTTAAAGTGATTGATGTTTTAGCGGCTGGCGGCACATTGGACGAAAAGTACAGAGATCATGCTCTTACGGGTAATTACAAGGGCACACGCGAATGTCACGTTGAACCGGATTGCCTGCTCATCTATGAAATTCGCCAAGGCGTGCTGGTCCTGTTTCTTTACAGGCTAGGCACACATTCTGAATTGTTTTAAAAAGCGCGTTGGAATTTGCCGACGTGCTTTTTTGTTTCATGAAAATGCAGTGCCGCATCCCTAATTTGTTTGTGATACCTGCGCTTGAGTAAACGGATGACCAGTCTTGAACTGACGTGCGAAGTGCTGAAACCTGCTTGTGCACGGAGGCGAACAGCATTCGACGTGTGCTTTGGCCACCCCCCGGGGTCCGAAGCAATGTGCGTTGGACGCCGCCTTCGCCCCTGATTCGCACGAATTCCACCGCAGCTGGCCCGCGCGCCCCTCGAAGTAGACAAAAACAGAGGAAAATGCCCGAATTTTGTCTACGCCTCCGCTCCCCAATACACAAAAAAGCGCCCCGACCCCGTCGCGGCGCTTCCTATTATCCATCATTTCACGCTGGCAGCCATCTTGACCAGCGTATCGATATTCTTTCCCTTCAACGTATACAAAATGTTGCCCTTGTTCCACGTCAGCACGTTTTCGCTGGCGGTTGCTTCAAGCTGTCCGCCGCCTTTTGTACTTGGTGCCGGCAGGTAGTATCGTTCAAGCAGGTCAACGACGTGTTGTGCTGTCGGAACAGGATCTTCGCCAACGACTGCGCTCGCATGAACGACGAATGACCATCTGCCTTCGTTCCATTGCAGGTAGCGTTGTCCCGCACCCGAGTCCATGACGCCGCTGATGCCGTGTCCAAGATCGACTGTCGGCAATCCGCTTGAGCTGTCTGATGGCTGGTAAGGCACGTCGTTTGCGGCTGCGCTCTCGCTGTCATAAGTCTTTTTGACAAACGTTGCGTAAGGCACGTGTCCGCTGGTTGCCCCGTCATTCAATCCGTATGGGCTGTAGCTTACGATGTAGTCAACGGAGAAATTGTTCGCATCGCCGGTATAGCGCATGTTCAAATATCCGGGTGCCGAATCGAGTCCGTTTGAGCTCGGAAGCAAGATGTTCCCTAAGTTGTTTCGTATTGAAGCATTAAGTTCTGATAATCGTTTGTTGTTTAAATCCAGTGTCGAAGAAGATGTTGATGTTTCTCTTGCCTCGAGGTTTGAGCCGGAACTCGAAGAAGCGTCAGAAACTGAACCGGCACTGGAAGTTGAGGCATCTTTTTTGACGGAGCTTGATGATTGTGACTTTTCTTGAGATTTTTTCGCCCTGACTGATGATACCGAACTTATTTTTTCGCTTTCGTTTGAAGTTTTTTCGCCTTTTTTTTGATTTGAGCAAGCCCCTAAAATCAAGCCTGAAACAAGCAGAATTCCGAAAAGCTTCAATTCTTTTTTCATATATACCACTCCTTTTTGTAACCGCAACCTTTAAATATAGATAACCCTTATTTCACCTATAATGATACTCCTTTTAGTTAGTGTTTGATATAAATAAATTGTGAACTAAAATATAACATTGAATAATATTTATGAATGCTAAAATTAAAGTAGTGCAAATTTGCCCTACTTTCCGTATTCTAATGTGGTAGAATGTTTTTTATAAAACTTTGATAGAAATTAGAAAGATTATCGATAATGCGTTATCAATTATTTGCATTACAGTTATATAATAATCGATAATTCGATTGGCTGTTTTTTGAAAAACTATGTAAATTAAGAAAACACCTGTCTTGAATTATGTTAAAATGGTGAGAGTAATCTACATATGAGGTGGATCGTCAAGTATAAAAAATTCAAATTTTATTTAGAAATTGGAGGATATTATCTTGATACCTAAAGTAATACATTACTGTTGGTTTGGAGGGAAAAAATTACCTGAAAATGTTCAGAAGTGTATAAATAGTTGGAAAAGGTATTGCCCAGATTATACCATTAAAGTATGGAATGAAAATAATTTTGATTTGAATTGTTGTGATTTTGTCAAAGAAGCATATAGTGCTAAAGAATGGGCTTTTGTCAGTGATTTTGCTAGATTATATATTGTATATAATGAGGGTGGAATATATTTAGATACTGATGTTGAATTATTGAACAATTTGGATTCTTTCCTAGGAGATAAATGTTTTTTGGCTGAAGAAACGAATGGCTATGTTAATACAGGCCTTGGATTTGGGGCTGAAAAAAATAATCCGGTCGTATACGATATGTTGAAAGAGTATTTAGAAGAAAAATTTTTTTTGCAGGATGGTTCTTATAACATGGAACCATGTCCACGAAAGAATACAATGCCTCTTTTAAAAATTGGTTACGAATATAGCGGCAGGAACATCTGGGAAAATGACAATGTAACTGTGTATCCACCTGAGTATTTTTGCCCGTTGGATTATGGAACGAAAAAAATTAAGAAAACCAGGAAAACAGTTGCGATGCATCTGTATAATGCGTCATGGCATAGCAAATTAGATGATGTCATTAATAATATTCAGAACTGTGATAGAAGTAAGCATCCAGTAGAATATAAAATTAAGAAATTATTTATTTTTCCAATAAGTATTATTAATAAAATTCAAAGAATAGGTTTTTTTAATACGATTAGATTTATCAGAAACAAGCTTTTTAAAAGCTGATCTTTCTTTGGGTTGTTGACAAATCTGTTGAGGTGGGAATTATTCATTGAATCGATATAAGTATTTGTTAAAAAATATTGGATTGTTGACGCTAAGTAATTTTGCAACTAAGTTACTCAGTTTCTTCTTGGTACCATTGTATACAAATGTTTTAACTACGGCTGAATATGGAACTTATGATTTGTTCAATACTACAATAGGTGTATTGTTACCAATATTGACGCTTAATATTCAAGATGCAGTGATGAGATTTTCCATGGATGCTAGGTATAGCAAAAAAGCAATAGTGACTGTTGCGACAAAATATTTGCTAATATCAAACTTGTTGGTAAGCGGCATTTTAGTATGCAATTATGTGATAGATTTTAGTGCAGTTGTAAAGCAATTCTCGTTTTATTTCTTTTTGATGTTTTTAGCACAGTCGCTATCTGGGATTATAACCATGTATGCTAGAGGAATAGATAAGATATCTGATTTATCTGTATCGAGTGTGATATCCTCTGCCATTACTATATTCTTGAACATTATTTTTTTGATTGTTTTTCATTTTGGATTACCAGGTTATTTTTTAGCCAACATCATAGGTCCGATTTTTCAGTGCTTATACTTGATTATTAAAGCACATGTAATACAAGATATAGAGTGGGATGGTAATTTTTCCAACGAAGAAAAGATATTAACCAAGTATAGCGTACCATTGATTTCAAATAGCATTGCATGGTGGGTCAACAATGCATCTGATAGATACATTGTGGTTTTTTTCTGTGGGCTTGCCGAAAACGGAATATATTCCGTTGCCACAAAAATACCATCAATTCTGAATATTTTTCAAGTAATATTCAATCAAGCTTGGTCATTATCTGCGGTTAGAGATTTCGATCCAGATGATAGAGATGGCTTTTTTGCCAACACATATAGGGCGTATAATTGCGGGATGGTCATTTTATGTTCTATAATAATAAGCTTTGATAAGCTTTTGGCTAAATTTTTATATGCAAAAGATTTTTATATTGCTTGGAAATATGTTCCTTGGTTGACTATAGCTATATTATTTGGAGCAATATCGGGATATATTGGCGGATTTTTCACAGCGGTTAAGGACTCAAAAGTTTTTGCAAAGTCAACTATTTATGGTGCGGTAACAAATATAGTATTGAATTTAATTCTTACGCCAATTATAGGTGTTTTGGGTGCCTCTGTAGCAACAGCTATTTCTTACTTTGAAGTATGGGCTTTACGGTATTGGTATTCAAAAAGATATATTAGAATTAAAATTAATTTAGCAAGAGATTTAATAAGTTATGCATTCCTGGTGATTCAAGCTAGTGCACTGCTGTTAGAATCAATTGATAAAAGTATATTTATCTGTGAGACATTCATTTCAGTAGTAATAGTGATTTTATATTGGAATGATATTATTGCTATTTTTGGTAAATTTAAAGACTCGGTTCATAGGAAGGCAATAAAAAAATGAAAATAGGAATAATAACATGGTTTACTGGATCAAATTATGGTACAAATTTGCAGGCGATAGCATTGCAATATTATTTGAGGAAAAAAGGTCACGATGTTAGCATTGTTAATTACGTGGTACCTCAATCAGTAGAAAATTGTGAAGAAAGTTCTTTTCTTAAAAGAATGGTATCTTTTTCAAAGGACTGCATAGTAAATTTGATTATGAAAAGGTATGAAAATGCAATTCATGAGCGTGATATCAAATTTAGGAATGCAATCAGGAACAATTGTATTTTAACTGACAAAATAGTTGAAGAAAGTGATTTGATAAATGTCCTGAATAAATTTGATATATTAATTTTTGGCAGTGATCAAATTTGGAATCCTAATTGGTACAATAGGTTTTATTTCGCTGACTATGATGGAATTAGCGCTAGACGTATTTCATATGCACCAAGTATTGGTGTTAATTCTATACCTCAAAAAGTTTCTGTAGATATTGAAAGAAGCGTCAAAAAAATAGATTTCCTCTCTGTAAGAGAGAATAAAGCGGCTGATTTGTTGAGCACATTTTTGAAAAAAAAGCCAGAAGTAGTGGTAGATCCAACGTTACTTCTCAGTGCTGATGATTGGACAAAAATATTCCCTCAGAGAAAAATTGAGGATAACGATTATGTATTGGCTTTCTTTTTAGGTAAAGAAAAAGATCATTTTAGTGCAGCTAAGAGATTTGCCAAAAAACATAAGTGCAAATATGTCCTAATCCCTTATAAATACATTTCTTATTTTCAAAATGCCAGCATTTATGCTGATGCAGGGTTAGATGAATTCGTTAATCTTGTTAGGGGTGCCAAATATATTTTAACCGACTCTTTTCATATGACAGTATTTTCCATAATGCATGAAAAGCAATTTTATACATTTCAGCGCTTTATAGAAGATGAACATACTTCACAGAACGGAAGGATAATAAATTTGTTGGAATTGACTGACTTAATGTGTAGATATGTTCCATATGGAACAAGCGATATTAAAGATGTTGATGATATTGAATATGAAAAACATCTCGAAAAGTTGAATAACAAGATAAAAAAAAGTAAGATCTTTTTAAGAAACTCAATTAATGCTTAGATTATTAATTAAATATACTTGAAAGGAATAATTAATCGGAGATTAATTACGTGGTATGTGATGGAAAAAGTTACAGCGATTGTTGCTATTTATAAATCGGAAAAATTTCTGCCAAAACTTATAGAATCAATTATAAATCAGACCTGGAGCAACATTGAAATTTTACTAATTGATGATGGATCCCCTGATAATAGCGGAGCTATTTGTGATAAGTATGCTAAAGATGACAAGCGTATAAAGGTTATACATAAAGATAACGGTGGTGCTTGTGAATCGAGAAATCTGGGGCTTAAAGAGGCAACAGGAGATTATATTATAATAATTGATGGTGATGATTGGTTAGAAAAAGACTACATTGAATATCTAATGAATTTGATCCATAAGACAGGGTCTGATATGGCAATGACGGATAATGTTTTCACAACTCGTGACCGTGTTCAAATTGAAAATGACAGTATCGAGACTCTTACCCCAGAGGATGCTTTTTGCGAAATAGTCTATCCTAGATTTTATATTGGCCCGTGGAACAAAATATATAAAACTTCTCTTCTGAGAAATAATAATATTAATTTTGATAGACCCTGGTCAGGTGAGGGATTGTATTTTGCAGCAATGGCGGCACAATGTTCAAATTCAGTTGGATTGGGCCATAGAAAAATTTATAATTATCGTTTGAATAATGAAAACAGTGGATTAACCCATTATAATGTCGTAATGGGAACCAATGCTTTAGAAAATATAAAGTACATTAAGGAAAATCTTGTTGTAAGGACTAAACGAACAGAGTATGCGGCTGATTGGCATATTTGGAAGAATTATAAGTACATTTTATTTTTGATTGTTGCAACTGATACTGTCAGTTCTAACAAAGAACTTTATGATGAATGCATTCGTAACATACATGGAAGACTTATTAAAGTGTTGATGCATTCTGAGTTTAGGATGAAGACAAAATTTAAAATGTTATTAGAAGGAATTTTTCCTTTATGGTGGGTCAAGCATGATTTGAAAAAACAACGTATAGCCTTAAAAAATGATACTATGGAATAGCGGAGATGATTAGTGTGGGAATTGTTAGAAAGATAGTTAAAACCTTAAGAAAAAAAGAGTTTATTCCTATTCAACACACTACTGATGCTACAGGGATGCTTGAAGATAAGGTGGCGCTCATCATTGGTGGATCCGGCGGAATAGGTAAGGCTATTGCTAAAAGTTTTAGTGAGTCTGGTTGTAAGGTAATAATATGTGGGACTAGACAGCAAAAACTTGAAAAATGTCTTTCTTCCTTTGAGAATAAGGATAATGTAAGGACTATGATTTTTAATGTAGCAAATCCAGAAACGTTTGAAGAAAGAATAGATGAGGCAACATCATTTTGGGGAAAGATTGATATTTTGGTCAATTCCGCAGGGGTACATACTGAAAATGTTGATTTTTTTGATATGAAGCCGGAAGAGTTTGATCGTGTCATGAATATCGATCTTAAAGGTGCATTTTTTGTTTGTCAAGCTATTGGCAAATATATGATAGATAATAATATAAAGGGGAGCATCTTAAATATTTCATCATCTAGAGGATCGGAACCTGCGTGGTCACCATATGGTCTTTCTAAATGGGGATTAAAAGGGCTAACTATGGGTGTTGGAAAAATATTTTCTCCATACGGAATCAACGTTAATGCTATTGCGCCTGGATCTACAGCTACATCGTTATTGGGAGTTGAAGATGGGGACAGCATTAATTCAAATGAAAATTATATGGGGAGATTGATAATGCCGGATGAAGTTGCAAGTTTGGCAAAATTAATCGTAAGCGATGTTGGAAAAATGATTGATGGTGAGGTTATTCACATTGCAGCTGGAAGAGGTACTTTTGAATTTAGGTAAACTTTAAAATATTTTTAATTAAGTAGATATGTTCAAAAATCCCATTAATGATATATTGATGTTATCTGTTAAAGAAATTATGTTAAAATTATGAAAAGATACCCTACAATACAAGGAGAATAAAAATGAATGACGATAACAACAAAGAGGTAATTATTGATTTATCTCAACTGTTCGGAGCAGTCAAGAAAAGCATTGTCAGCATTATCATCTGGGGCATCGCAGGATTGCTGGTGTCCCTATTTGCGACCTTTGTTTTGATGACTCCAAAGTACAGTTCGACGATCGATATTTTGGTCAATCAAAAAGCAGACAACACCCAGATGCAGTACACGGCACAACAGGCCGATTTGCAGGCAATCAATACTTATAAGGACGTCTTGCAAAAATCAGTCATCTTGGCTCCTGTCGTCAAAGAAGTCAGAGAACGCGACAACTACCAAGGATCTGTCGGTACTTTGCAGAAATCGATGTCGATTACGAACCAGACAAACTCACAGGTGCTAAGCGTGACCGTAACCGACACGAATGCCTATACGGCCGCTGATCTTGCCAATACGATCGGCAAGGTTTTTGCTAAAAAGATCAAGAAAATGATGAAAATCGATAACGTAACCGTCGTTACGAAGGCAACGGCCAATACGAGTCCCGTTTCGCCAAGGAAAATGGTTAATTCTGTTTTAGGCTTAATTATTGGGATAATAATCGGGATTGCGATTGCCGTCATCAAAGAACTCCGCGATACGACTGTCAAGGATACGGACTTCTTGACCAAGGAACTAGGTTTGACGAATCTTGGCGCCATTTACCACATCAGCAGCGACAACCAGGATTACGGCTTGGTCAAAATCATTGAAAAGAACGAAAGCGTTTCGGAAAATGGCGATGAACATCGTGTTCGTCGTCGCGTTTAGATTAGCGGAGGTATGAAATGTCATTGTTTAAGAAAAAGAAAAAACATCTTGAAACTACAACAATGGATTACGGCGTTCGCATGATTACCGTATCCAAATCAGGTTCGGTCAACACGGAGCAGTTCAATACGATTCGCACGAACATTGAGTTCTCAAGTGCCGACGAACAGTTCAAGTCAATCATGCTGACGTCATCGATGGCTTCGGAAGGCAAATCGACCGTTGCGGCCAACTTGGCCGTTTCGTTTGCTCGTCAAGGCAAGAAAACGTTGCTAGTCGATTCCGACTTGAGACGTCCAACGCTCAACGCGACATTCAGCATCGCTGATCCAAAGGGCTTGACGAACTTTTTGACGGAAAAAGACATGCCGGCAAATACCGTGATTTACAAGACAACGGTTGATAACCTGAGCGTTATGCCGAGCGGTCCGGTGCCTCCCAACCCGTCAGAATTGATTGGATCGCGGAAAATGGCTGGCTTGATCAAGGCTTTGGAAGATAACTTTGATCTTGTGATCTATGATGCCCCACCGTTATTGAGCGTAACCGATGCTCAGCTGATTTCGACACGTGTTGATGGGACGGTGCTTGTCGTTCGAGAAGGCAAAACTGAAAAAGAGGCTTTACGTCAGGCAGTCGGATTGTTGAATCACGTCAATGCCAAAATTATCGGGACGATTTTCAATGACGTCAAAGGCTCATCCGGCAGCGGCTATTATGGATATTACGGCTACTATGGATATTATGGGAAAGAAGACAAGAAATAATGCGATTTGACAAGATTGTTGACCTGCATTGTCACATCCTTCCCGGGATTGATGATGGTTCCAAAAATTTAGAAACGTCTTTGAAACTTGCTGAAGCAGCGGTTGCGGACGGCGTGACGCATATTTTGGCGACGCCGCATCATCTTGACAATGACTATGTCAATCACAAAGATGACGTCATTAAAGTTTGTGATGATTTTCAGACCGAACTTGACAACAGAGATATCCCGTTGACGGTCTTTCCCGGTCAAGAAGTTCACATCAATGGTGATCTGGTTGAACGTTACGATGATCTTTTGGGCATTGATGAGCAGAAACGCTACATGTTGTTGGAATTTCCGCATGGTGACGTTCCGGCATATGCTGAACAGCTCATCTTCAAGCTCAAGCGTAAGGGAACGATTCCTGTAATCGTTCATCCTGAAAGGAACAAAAAGATTCAGGACAATTTGGACATTTTATATGACTTCATCTCAAACGGTGCCTTGGCACAGGTCACCGCAACAAGCTACGTTGGAGGCTTTGGCGAGCACGTTGCACAGATTTCGCATGACATGGTTGAACACAATCTTGTTCAAGTCGTTGCTTCCGATGCTCACAGCTTGCCGGGCAGAAAGTTTGTTTTGAGCGAAGCATTGTACCAGATTGCTGAAGATTTTGGGGAAGAAAAGGCAATTGAGTTTGAGAGCAATGCAGAAAAGCTGATTAACGGTGACTATGTTGCTGCACGCAACTATTCACCTATCAAGAAGAAAAAGAGGTTCTTGTTCTTTTAACTTATGATTGACTGTAATGACGTTGTTGGAAGGCAGCGTCATTACAGTATATACGATGGCGGAGAGGGTAGATTACGACGATGAAAAACGGTTCAGAAAAGAAATTCGAACATTGGAAACTGATTTCCTTGTATTTGGTTGTTTACGACATTATTGCGGTTAACGTTTCATATTTTTCCGCACTGTTTCTCAGGTTTGACATGCGCATTTCAAGCATTCCTCCTGAATGTCTTCATGCTTTTATGAAGTTTGCACCATTCTACACAGTCTTCACGCTGATTGTGTTTCATTGCTTGAAACTGTACAACAGCTTGTGGCAGTTCGCAAGCTTTGATGAACTTAACAGAATCATCGCCTCGTCTGTGGTAACGACAATCTTCCAGGGACTTTTCATGACCTGTCTGGTTACCAGAATGCCGGCGTCATATTACATCTTCGGTGCCTTCATTCAGTTTGCGCTGATTGTCGGAATCAGATTCAGTTACAGATACATCAATCTTGAGCGTAATCGCCGCTACAACAATCATGCTGCAATTCACAACGTCATGGTAATCGGTGCAGGATCTGCCGGCAAGACGATTTTAAGGGAGATGCGCAATTCCCAGGGGATGTCAGGCAAGGCGTGCTGTGTCATTGATGACAATCCCAACAAATGGGACCGGACAATGGAAGGTGTTCCCATTGTCGGTGGTCGCGACGCAATTTTAAGTGCCGTCAAGAAGTACAGCATTGACCAGATCATGTTTGCAATTCCGTCGGCTTCAACCGAAGACAAGCGGGATATCCTCAATATTTGCAAGGAAACCAAGTGTGAGTTGAAGAGCCTGCCGGGCATATATCAGCTTGCCAATGGTGAGGTTTCATTGAGCAAGATGAAGGCTGTCAATGTTGAAGATCTTCTTGGAAGAGATCCCATTAAAGTTGACATGGCAGAGGTCTTCAGGCAGCTTACCGGCAAGACCATCCTTGTTACAGGTGGTGGCGGATCAATCGGTAGTGAATTATGCCGGCAGATTGCAGCACATAATCCGAAGCAGCTCATTATCTTTGACATTTACGAGAACAATGCCTATGCCATTCAGCAGGAACTTGTCCGTAAGTATGGCGATAAGCTCAATCTTGTGACGCTGATAGGGTCCGTTCGTGACAGCCGTCGCCTGGACATGATTTTTGACAAGTATCGTCCCGACATCGTTTATCATGCCGCAGCACACAAGCATGTTCCTCTGATGGAGACAAGCCCCAACGAGGCAATCAAGAACAATGTCGTTGGCACATACAAGGTTGCCTACATGGCGCTTAAGTATGATGTTGAAAGGTTCGTTCTCATTAGTACGGACAAGGCTGTTAACCCAACAAACATCATGGGTGCAAGCAAGAGGCTGTGCGAAATGGTTATTCAGAGCATGGAGAGAATCAGCGAGAATAACGACTTCGATTCTCTGCCGTTGTTGCATGATCATAGAAAGGACGGTCTTAAGGACGTGCATCCGAAAACTTCCAGGACAAAGTTTGTGGCCGTTCGTTTCGGTAACGTCTTGGGCAGTAACGGCAGCGTCATTCCGCTCTTCAAAAAGCAGATTGCAGAGGGAGGACCTGTAACCGTCACGCATCCGGACATCATCCGCTACTTCATGACAATTTCCGAAGCCGTCAGCCTGGTTCTTCAGGCAGGTACATATGCGAAAGGCGGGGAAATCTTCGTTCTTGACATGGGATCGCCAGTCAAGATTGACACTCTGGCCAAAAATCTGATTAAGTTGTCAGGATATGAGCCGGATGTTGATATTTCAATTGTCTACACGGGACTTCGCAGCGGTGAGAAACTGTACGAGGAAAAGCTGATGAAGGAAGAGGGATTGAAGAAGACAGCCAATGAGCTGATTTTCATCGGTCAGCCAATACCATTTGATATGGATAACTTCTTCAGGAATCTCGAAGACCTTTCTCAGGCAAGTTATCAGAACAGTGCCGATATTGTAGAGAGAGTGGAAAAAGTGGTTTCGACATTCCACCCTGTGGGAGCTCACCCTACAGGCAAGGAAAAGATTTATCAGAATTAAGTAGATTATTGTACTTAGCAAAATAAAGGAGAAAGATAGAAATGAATATGCCTATGAACATTCCGTTTTCACCACCGGACATTACTGAAGAAGAAGTGAATGAAGTAGCTGAAGCATTGCGTTCCGGATGGATAACAACGGGTCCGAGAACTAAGGAATTGGAAAAGGAAGTTGCTGCATTATGTGGTGTCAACAGGGCAGTCTGTCTTAATTCTCAGACTGCCTGTGGCGAAATGACGCTCAGACTTTTAGGTATTCATGAAGGCGATGAAGTGATTACCAGCGCATACACATATACGGCAAGTGCGTCTGTTGCCTGCCATGTTGGAGCAAAACTGGTTCTTGTCGATACGCAGAAGGATTCTCTTGAGATGGATTATGACAAGCTTGCTGATGCCATTACGGAGAAGACAAAAGTTATCATTCCTGTTGATCTTGGCGGTGTTCCCTGTGATTATGACAGAATCTTTTCTATTGTTGAAAGTAAGAAACACCTCTTTCATCCGGAAAACAAACTTCAGGAAGCAATCGGGCGTGTTATTGTGATGGCCGACACTGCTCATGCCTTTGGTGCAACATATCATGGCAAACCTGTTGGAAGTATTGCAGATTTCAGTAATTTCAGCTTCCATGCAGTCAAGAATTTTACCACTGCAGAAGGTGGTGCAGCTGTATGGCATGACATTGAAGGAATTGATAACGAAAAACTGTATAAGCAGTATCAGCTTTTCTCTCTTCATGGCCAGTCAAAGGATGCATTGGCCAAGACAAAGCTTGGTGCATGGGAATATGATATTGTCGGACCATGGTATAAGTGCAATATGACGGATGTTGTTGCTGGCATTGGTCTGGCACAGATGAAACGTTACAAGGACTTGCTTGCCAGAAGAAGGGAAATAATCAGCAAGTATGATGCAGCATTCAAGCCTTTAGGCATTAAGGTCCTTGATCATTACAATGATGAGCATCAGTCATCAGGTCACTTGTACATTACCAGAGTTCCGGGGATTACATCTGAACAGCGAAGTGAAATCATCACAAAGATGGCTGAAAAGGGTGTTGCCTGCAATGTACACTACAAGCCATTGCCTATGATGACGGCTTATAAGAATTTAGGCTTTGATATCAAGGATTATCCGAATGCGTATGAAAACTTTGCAAATGAGATTACATTGCCTCTTCATACGAAGCTTACGGATGAAGAAGTTGATTATGTTATTGAGCAGTTCAGCAGAATTGTTAAGGAATATATCTGATAATTACGGTAAAACAGGAGATAGAGATGTTAAGAGAGTGGAATCAGCTGCCGGAGTATATGCAGACAGATGCAGTGCGTCCTTATTATGATCAGTTGAAGAAGAAGGAATTCAGCTTGTTTCTGAAGAGAATATTCGATATTGTTGTTTCTTTGGTACTGATTGTATTGCTGTCTCCTTTGTTGCTTGTACTTTCAATTCTTATAGTTTTGGATTCCAAGGGTGGAGTTTTCTATCGTCAAGAGAGAGTGACGCAGTATGGTAGAAAGTTTCGGATTTTCAAATTCCGAACAATGGTTGCCGATGCAGACAAGATAGGTACTCAAGTAACTGTATCTAACGATAGCAGGATTACAAGAGTAGGATCTGTTATCAGAAAGTATCGGCTTGATGAAATACCACAGCTTTTTAACATTCTCCTTGGAGATATGTCTCTTGTAGGTACCAGACCTGAAAGTACGCACTACGTCAAGCATTATGCGCCTGAGATGTATGCTACTTTATTGTTGCCAGCGGGTGTTACGTCAGAGGCAAGCATAATGTATAAAGATGAAGCTGACTTACTCGATAAAGCTGATGATGTGGATAAAGTTTATATTGAAAAAGTGCTCCCGGGAAAGATGAGGTATAACCTTGAAAGTATCAGCAATTTCAGTTTTATAAAGGAAATCGGAACTATGTTTAAGACGGTATTGGCTGTAATGAGGTGATTGATTATGGAAAAAGGATTAGTTTCAGTAATTATGCCATCATGGAATACTGGAAAATTTATAGCTGAATCGATACAGTCGGTAATCAATCAGACTTATAGCAACTGGGAATTGATTATAGTTGATGATTGTTCGAATGATAATACTGATAGTGTAGTCAAGCAGTTTTTGTCAGATTCACGTATTAAGTATTTTAAAAACGAACATAACTCGGGTGCTGCAGTAACGAGAAACAAGGCTTTGAGAGAAGCAAATGGTGAATGGATTGCTTTTCTTGATTCTGATGATTTATGGCTGCCAGAAAAATTAGAAAAACAAATCGATTTTATGATTAGTCATGATTATGTTTTTTCATATCATGAATATGAAAAGATTGATGAAGAGGATAAGCCGTTAAACGTTTACGTGACTGGTCCTGAGATAGTGACAAAAAGAAAAATGTATAATTACGGATATCCAGGATGTCTTACATTTATGTATAATGTCAAAACTATGGGACAGATCCAAATTAAAGATATTAAGAAAAACAATGATTATGCAATTTTGTTACAATTGTGCAAGAAGGCAAATTGTTATTTGTTGAAAGAAAATTTGGCTGAATATCGAATTCGAAAAAAGAGCATCAGCCATGATAAGTTAATGAAAAAATTGAAAAGCCACTATGATTTGTTCCACGGTTGTGATGGTAAACCGGCCGTCATTGCGTTTTGGTACGCATGTTGGAATATGTGGTATGGCGTGATTAAAAAATTGAAGTATGAAAGAAATTTTTAACTAATCAGTATTTTAAATTCTTGCTTCAAGAACGTGTCATTTAGTTTTTAATGATAGTATGCATATAAATTATTTTGTGGATTTTTCTTTTCTGTTATGGTTGGTTAGGAGGCAAATATGAAAATCTGTTTTGTAGCACCCGCTAATAATTATCATACGCAAAAATGGTCAAGTTGGTTTTCTAATCAGGGTCATGAAGTTCATGTGATCTCATTTATTAATGCAAAGATACCAAATGTTAAAGTACATTATATAGATGTGGGTGATATAGTAAACGAGGGTAACTTAAAGAAGTTGAACTACCTTTTCCATGGGAAAGAAATTTGCAGAATCATTAATTCAATAAAGCCTGATATTATTAACGCGCACTATGCCACAAGCTACGGAACAGCTATGGCTACATCAAGAGTTAAAAGTCCCTATATAGTTTCTTTGTGGGGATCTGACGTATATGATTTTCCAAAGATAAATTTTCTTTGTGAATTGATGTTGAAGTATTCTTTGAAGAAATCTGATTATCTTTTTTCTACAAGCAAAGCAATGGCTGAGGAAGCTTCCAAATATACTGATAAAAAGTTTTATATTACACCATTTGGTGTGGATATGGATGTTTTTAATCCTGGTAAACGAAATAGAAGCAATGATGGTAAATTTGTAATTGGTACGGTAAAATCTCTGAATAAAAAGTATGGGATTGACATTTTTTTGAATGCAGTTTCCCTTGTTTATAAAGAGCACCCTGAATATAATCTTGAAGTAAGGATTGCAGGAAAGGGTAATGATGAAGGAAAATTAAAGAAACTTGCCAAAGAGTTGGAAATTGATTCCATTGTAAAATGGTTAGGGTTTATTTCTCAGGAAGATGCTGCTAAGGAATGGGCTAATATGGATATTGGCATTATACCATCTGTCTCGGATTCTGAATCATTTGGAGTATCCGCCGTAGAGTGTCAAGCTTGTGGTGTTCCTGTAATTATTTCTGATATACCTGGGCTAGAAGAATCGACTTGTCCAGGTAAGTCGAGTTTAGTAGTTCCTAGGGGAGATTATAGGATTTTAGCAGATAGAATTGAAGAACTATATTCAGATCAACAAATGAGATTAGAAATGGGTTTGTATGGTCGTAAGTATGCGTTAGAAAATTATGAGCTTAACGATTGTTTTAGAAGAGTGGAAAAGATTTATTATAGTTTAAAAGATCGATGATTTATAGCATAGGTAATGCATCGTTTTTTAGAGTGGTGTGGTTGAAATGATATATTTTTTACTAATTACATTGCCTGTTTTAATAGGGTGTTTTTCTTTTATTCATCAAGGAAAGTTATTTTTTGGTAGTAATCAGAAATTATTTTTGATTTTATTCCTCATACTATGTACTTTAATTATGGGGTTTAGAAATGAGTCTGTTGGCGTAGATACGTGGCACTATTCCATATTGTATTCGGATGTGGCAAGTGCAAGCTTACATGAAATATGCCAAGGATGGACGTTTAATGATCTTGAAATAGGATATTGTCTATTCATGAAGGTGTGCAGCGTTTTATCTGGTAATTATTATTTTTTTCAGATTATTTATTCTTGTGTGTTCAGCATTCTATCATATTATTTTTTGAAAGAAAATTGTAAAAATTATTTTTTGATTTATCCCATTTATTTGGAATGCTATTTAATGGCATTTAATATACAGAGACAAATGTTAGCTGTGTTGATTGCCGCTAATGCATGGACATTTATTAAAAAACAAAATTATATTAAAGCATTTTTGACTATTGTGGTTGCTGTTACGATACATACAACAGCTGCTATCTTCTTCATGGCTATTTTATATGTAATAGTAAGGAAACATCCTAAGATTATTCGAATTATACCAATACTTATAATTATAGTAACTGTAAATTATAAGTATGTTATAGAGTTTCTTCAAAGCCACGTTGGAATGTATGGAAATTACTATAACAACAGCAAAGCTATAATGACTGCAGGGATAAGTAAAATTATGTGGGCAGTCATTATAATAATTTCAATATTATCTATATACTTCATTAAACATATTGATGTGAAAAATGATATTAAAATTAATGGTATATATAAAAGAAACGTCTTTGATAATGACTATGCTGTAAACGGTATGATGATAGCTATATTTAGCATGATCTATATTTCGTGTAATATTGTTGGACTATCTTTTAATTATGTCGAAAGAGTAGGTTTGTATTTTATGCCATTTATTTTACCAATGTTAGAAGATTTTTCTTCCTATTTTAAGAATGCTTTCGTCAAAAGATTTTATTGCATTTCATTGTGGATTTGTTACTATATTTATTTTTTATTAGGGGTTCAAAGTCCTCAATATGATTATAGTTTTTTCTTTTGGAGTTGAATATAAGTATGATAAGCGTTGTGGTTCCTATTTTTAAAGTGGAACAATATTTGATAAATTGTGTTGAATCTATTTTGAATCAAACTTATAAAGATCTTGAAATTATTTTAGTTGATGACGGTTCGCCAGATAACTGCGGAAAGATGTGCGATGATTATGCAATCAAAGATTCTAGAGTTAAAGTAATCCATAAAGCAAATGGCGGACTTTCTGATGCAAGAAATGTGGGAATTTGTGCTGCGCATGGAGAATATATAACTTTTGTAGATAGCGATGATTTTCTTGACGAAAATATGATTGAATATTTATATACGGCAATTAGGAAAAATAATGTTGATATAGCATGTTGTCAAAGGCAAGAAATTAACGAATGTGGTAAGCTTTTAAAGTCTAAAAGAAAATATAATACACTTGTTATTAATGGTAATGAAGAATGTATGCATGAATTTTTGAGCAATCCACAGATGGATACTGTTGCATGGGGTAAATTATATGTTACGTCGATGTTTGATGATATCAGATATCCGGTAGGCAGATACAATGAGGATGTTTTTACTACTTACAAGTTAATTTCAAAATGTAAATCAATATTTGTTGGAGAAAACAAATATTACTATTACAGAATACGTACAAACAGTATTATGACAACGACATTCAATAGAAAGCATCTAGATGCTATCGTCGGTAATGAAGAAAGAGCGGCTTTTATAAAAGATAATTATCCTAAGTTGCAGAAACTTGCAAATGCAGGTATTTTATATGCCGTTAACCAGTGTGTTATTCGAATGATTAGTTCATCAAACGATTCTCTGGTAAAAAATTTAGATGTCATTAATAAATTACAAAAATACTATAGAAAGTACGAATGGTCATTTATATGCGGACCTAGTGGAATTAAGGCAAAAATTTTTTCATTACTGTGTTATTTTAATTTAAGAGCAGTTGTTTTTTTAATGAAGAAAATTCGTGGATAAAATAATATATAACGTTATAAGTTATTTTTTGTATTAAGCACAATTTTTCACTATGTAATTATATGAGGTTATTTATGATAGAAAATAGGCAACAGTTGAAAACCATTATGCATATGGATAAGAGAGCTTTAGGCATGAAAAAAAAGCATCCTAGTTTAATCGGAGATGACATATGGAAATTTGAAATAGTGCTTAGAAAGCATGAATATTATTCAAATAAAAAAAGTTTCTTTATGAGGAAAATATATGGTTTTTTGCATTATAGGTTGGGAATGAAGTTAGGATTTGAAATACCATGTAATGTATTCGATGGGGGCTTGCGCATCAATCATAAGGGACTGATAATAGTCAATCCAAATGCTAGAATAGGAAAGTGGTGTGATATTCACCAAGGTGTGAATATCGGTCAAAACATTGAAGAAGGTTCGGTTCCAATAATCGGGGATAATGTATGGATAGGACCTGGAGCCAAATTATTCGGAAAAATAACTGTTGGTGACAATACAATGATTGGTGCTAACGCTGTAGTGTGCAAGTCATTTTCATCTGGAAATTGCAGAATTGCGGGTAATCCTGCCAAAATAATTTCTAATAAGCCAAATTGTTATATTAGATCATAATTTATTTAAAAATAATTGTTGTATAATCTAACATTGGCTTGTATCGTCAAGCACTGGTAATAGTTGTATGATGTTAGTGTGGTATATATTTAAAATGCTTGGTTGCGGTTTCTTTAAGTATTAGGAGATTGTATTATTATGAGAATATTAGGTAAATGTTTTTTATATGCAGATAAATTTAAAAGGAGGTGCTTGTCCAAGTACTTTACGTCTCTTATTAATACAGAAAATGGCATTATTAATGCGGAAGTGGATTTATATCATCCAGAGAATATCTTTTTAGGCAAAAATTCTTACGTTAATGGTGGGAAACTGTATGCAGGTGATTCATCCAAGATAATAATCGGTAATGATTGCATGATCAGTTATGAAGTTCATATAAGAACTACAACTCATAATTATAAAGATAGAACCGTGCCTATGAAAGAGCAGGGAGGATATGAAAAAGATATTGTGATTGAGGATAATTGTTGGATAGGCTATGGGGTTCAAATTATGCCGGGGGTCACAATTCATAGTGGGAGTGTAGTAGGTGCTGGGGCAGTAGTAACAAAGGATGTTGAAGCAAACACCGTAGTTGGAGGAGTACCTGCTAGAATAATTTCACGCTTATAAAGTAATCGGTCATTAAATGTCAAGGTCGGATTTAAATTGTCATTTTATGTCGGTTTAAAAATGTATGATTTGGGCGGTTTAAGAACTGATCGATGCTAAACGGTATGACTTTCCCTTGATCTTAATCACGTGTGAGTGATAGACAAGGCGGTCTAAAATGGTCTCTGCGGTCGCCGTGCTATTAAGGACGGTTCCCCAACTTGATAATGGCACATTGGACGTTATGATCGTTGATTCGCATTCATAACGTCCATTTATTAGTTGAAACAGCATCTTGGCTTCATTCGCCGATATCGGTAAATACCCAAATTCATCAATGATTAATAGATCATACCTTTCGTATCGACGCATTACTCGTTCCAGATGTTGCTTTTCTTGAGCTGCCTTCAATCTAAAAATTAATTCGTGACAGTTTATGGATAATGTTCGCACGCCTCGATGCCAAGTCCGATGGATAGGTGTGTTTTGCCCACTCCAGGACTGACAATAAAGATAATGTTCTCTTGATTATCCAGAAATGACATAGTCGCAAACTCGTCGATTTGCTGCCGATTAACCGAAGGCTGAAACTGATAATTAAAATCACTGAGCCGTTTGATAATCAGGAAACGGGCCCGCTTTATTCTTCGCTTTAAGCTTTCCTGTCGCGGATTTAGGGTTAGTTTTAAAAACTTGAACTTGGAATAAGGCAAGACATATAAGAAAATACTGAATGTATGTGAAACGCCGTTCCGATCGGTCATCGTGACCTGTTCTTTCCAATCGACTTGAGCACTTAATCCAATTGTATGCTCAACTCTAATCGTTGCCTTTTTTGTTTGTTCTTTACGAAAACGACGACAATAATCTTTAACGATTGTGTACTTGCCGGTAAAGCCTTTTTCAACGATAAAGTCATAAATCGATCTGGCAGAACAACCTGCAGCGTATTTGTCTTCAATGATGTCTTGATATCCGTCCAGCTTACTGCGACGGCTACGACGCTTCCTGACAACTGATGTTTTATCGCTCTGAGCTCTTAAATATGCCGCTTTGACGGTTCTTGGATCAACGTCATATTGTCGTGCAACAGCGGAGTAATTTGGTTTTATCTTCTCTAACACAAAATATCTCATCCTTTCGTAAACGTCTTTTCGCATACTCATCACTTCCTCAAAAGATTAATAAAGTGAGTATACAAAAAATGTAGGAAAACCGACAATTTTAAACCGCCGATTTCCTACATTTTACAACCGCCCTTTACATTTCTTGGATCAACGTCATATTGTCGTGCAATAGCGGAGTAATTTGGTTTTATCTTCTCTAACACAAAATATCTCATCCTTTCGTAAACGTCTTTTCGCATACTCATCACTTCCTCAAAAGATTAATAAAGTGAGTATACAAAAAATGTAGGAAAACCGACAATTTTAAACCGCCGATTTCCTACATTTTATAACCGCCCTTTACACTCTCTTTGACAGCGAGTTCCGCGCTGTTGTTGGACAATTCAAAATATTCTTTTTCAAAGATGTTCAGAATATTCTTTTCTTGACCCAAGGCGTAGTTTTTAGCTCTTCCCAATGCTGACTTGGCAGATGCGGTAACTGAAGCTATCTTGGAAAATACCCGCTTGACTACAGGAAGGAGTTTTCTTCTTCGATAGTTCAAGCGTTCGTCATCATTGAATTTGGTTGAGAGTTTTCTTTCCAATTCAAAGACTTCATCGATGTCTTTGACTATTTCGCCGCTAAAAGATTTTGAGGCTTTGTAGCTGCTGTTTTTCAAAGAATCGACAAAATAGCGACGAACATGAGCCAGGCACTCTAGGTGTCTGGTCCTGTCAAGGAAATTATATCCTGCATAGCCGTAGTTTGGACGTAGCCATTAAAATCGCGCAACAATTTCTTGGCCGTCTCGGATGATCTTCCGTCACTGTGAGTAAATGTGGCAATATTTTTTTCTTCAATTTTTACGCTTGTGACAACCCAATAATAAGTGTTGGATTTTTCTAAAGCCAAAGTATTATAAGGTGTTTCATCCACGTGAAGAAATCGCTATTTCTTCAGCTCTTTCAATAAAAGATCATAAAGCGGCGAGAACTGATTGTTGAAGACGTCGATCAGCCACTTTGACATTTGTTGACGAGTCAACGGCAACCCCTTCAGTACCCACATTAATATCAGAGGTTTATGAAGAACGATTGTTTAACGACCTCACTTATTGAATAAGCTTACTATTTTAATAATAATATCTAAGAATTTTTGCAAAACAGCGAAAATTGATATTAGTACCGAAATCATAGAAATAAATTTAGATTTATTTATAGAATTATCAGCATAACTTAGCCAGTTAGAAATCTTTTTAATTATTTTAATAATATACCGGCAGATGTGAACGCATGTTTGACATATAATGTAGCTAATCATGTATCCAAAACAAATTATCGATAAGGCATTCCAAAACGGGTAATCCTTAAGTGAGTTCTTAAGAAATAAAGAACCTAGCGGGATAAAAATCGCTATAAAAAAATGCATTTTGACGTTATCCTTGTTATTAGATTCAGAAGGCGGATAATAATAAAAAAATAACATTAGCATTGGTATAGATAAAAATATGAATAGAATGTCATATTTTTTGATTATACTAATGATTTCATTTGGAAATATTACAAATATATAAATAATAGGAGCTCCTAAAAATAATGTAGGAAGCATATGTAGTATGTTCTTTCTATGTTCTTCATTCATTAAAAATGATACCTCTTTCTGTTTTGCTAAGTTAACTAAGATGTTGTTATTAGTACGGAAAACATTAATCAACGACAATTAACGTTACATATAAAAATTCTTATACCACATCGCAAACTTTCTGAGACCCGTCCTCAAGCCTATGTTTGGCTTATAACCATAATCTCTTTCAAGAGCTTCTGTATCAGCATAGGTAACGGGAACGTCTCCAGGCTGCATAGGGACTAATTCTTTGTGTGATTCAAAGTCATAATCTTTTGGAAGAACGCCCACATTAAGAAGTTCTTGCTGAAGAATTTCAACGAAATCAAGAAGATTTTCAGGATGAACGCCACCTATGTTGTAGACGGCATAGGTGGGAATCGGAAGCCCATCTTCGCCATTTTTTATCGGGAGCACCTTTCATAACACGGTAAATTCCTTCAACAATGTCATCAATATACGTAAAGTCGCGTTTGCAATTTCCGTAATTGAAAATTTTAATCGTATCGCCCTTTAACAACTTATTTGTAAAGCCGAAATATGCTATATCGGGTCTTCAGGCTGGACCGTAAACTGTAAAAAATCTCAAACCTGTTGATGGAATGTTATACAATTTGCTGTAAGAGAGTGCCATGAGTTCGTTTGATTTTTTTGTGGCAGCATAAAGAGAAACAGGATTATCGACTTTATCATCGGTGGAAAATGGAACTTTTTTATTGCCTCCATACACTGATGATGATGAGGTATATACCAAGTGTTCTGCTTTTTTGTTGCTATCGTCACCAGAATGGCGGCAAGCTTCCAGAATATTATAGAATCCAATCAGATTTGACTGGATAGATGCATCTAGATTAGTTATTGAGTATCGAACTCCGGCCTGGGCAGCGAAATTAACAACAATTGTTTCCTTATCTGCAATATCCCCTTTAATGAAACTCCACGTTTTATGCACCTCTTAGTCGCGATAGAAAAGATCTCTTGTGTACACTCTTTCTTTAACATCATCCAAGCAGCTATTATAGCGGTTGGCAATGATTGCCTGGCTTTGATTCTTGAAAGAATCAAGGTCGTTGACTACTTTGCTGCCGAAGAACGTTTCGCCATCCTTGAGAGTTGGTTCATAGATGATGACTTTGGCACCCTTTGCCTTGATGCGTTTCATGACGCCTTGGATGGAACTTTGTCGGAAGTTGTCGGAATTTGACTTCATGGTCAGACGGTAGACGCCGATGGTGACGTCTTTTTCGAGCGAAGAATCATAGGTGTTTTCTTCGTCATAGCTGTAGTAGCCGGCCATGTTGAGAACTTGATCTGCGATGAAGTCTTTTCTTGTGCGGTTGGATTCGACGATGGCTTCGATGAGGTTTTCTGGAACGTCAGCGTAGTTGGCAAGGAGCTGCTTTGTGTCCTTTGGCAGGCAGTAACCGCCGTAGCCGAAGGAAGGATTGTTGTAGTGGGATCCGATTCTCGGGTCGAGGCAGACGCCGTTGATGATGTCTTTTGTGCTGAGGTTCTTCATTTCGGCATATGTGTCGAGCTCGTTGAAGTATGAAACGCGCAGTGCCAGGTAGGTGTTGGCGAAGAGCTTGACGGCTTCTGCTTCGGTGAAGCCCATGAAGAGAGTTTCGATGTCTTCTTTTAAGGCACCTTCTTGAAGCAAAGCGGCAAAGGTGTGGGATGCTTCAACTAAGCGATCATCGTTTTTGTCGGTTGAGACGATGATTCGGCTCGGGTAGAGGTTGTCGTAAAGAGCCTTTGATTCGCGTAAGAATTCGGGACTGAAGATGATGTTTGAAGTGCCGTACTTCTTGCGGACTGAATCGGTGTAGCCGACAGGAATCGTTGATTTGATGACCATGATGGCATTCGGATTGACCGACATGACGAGTTCGATGACGCTTTCGACGGCGGACGTGTCGAAGTAGTTGCGCTTGCTGTCATAGTTCGTCGGAGCAGCGATGACGACAAAATCGGCATCCTTGTAAGCAGAAGCACCATCAAGCGTGGCGGTCAGATCGAGATCTTTTTCAGCCAGGTATTTTTCGATGTAGTCGTCTTGGATCGGTGACTTGCGATTGTTAATCAGATCGACTTTTTCAGGGATGATGTCAACGGCTGTGACATGGTTGTGCTGTGCAAGCAGCGTGGCGATGGAAAGGCCGACGTAGCCCGTTCCCGCAACGGCAATGTTGAGCGGCGACGGTGACTTCATTTTTTTGATTTCGCTGTTGATGAAGAGGTCGCTTGGCTCGAAATCGAGGACTTCTGCGAGGTTTTCGAGCTGCGGAATGGACGGCATGAAGTCTTGCTGTTCAAGACGTGAGAGCAAGGCACGATTGATGCCGACTTTGTCTGATAATTCTTGCTGCGTCATGTTTTTGGCTTTGCGTTTCGTTGAAACGATGTCTGCCAACAAAGATTGTGATAATTTCTTCATTATAATTAGCCTCTTTTGTTATTTAAAATAACTCACAATAACCTATGTAACTTTTCTGTATGAGAATATACTACCACAAAGGGGATATTCTGTTCAACATATCTCATTAATGTTATCTATAATAACAAAAAATCCTTCATGCAAGACACACGAAGGATTTTTTAGTGTTTGGGCGTCAAACCTGCAGTCAAGGTACAGATGCTCATCAGGAATCAGACATTGCAGTCCTAAGAGGCATTTTTTGAAGAAACCGACGAGTGCGGATCTGTTGGAGCAGGAGATGCAGCTTGCAACAAAATATGCGTGAATTATTTTGGCTGAAGTCGTGCAATCAGGAAATGCGAATCGGTCTATTTGGGTTCAATCATTAATTTAAAACGTCATACAAGCAAAAATGTATTATAATCATTGTTAGCATATGGTTGTTATCGGTATGCTAGTTGTGAGATAATGAAATTATCTGATTAATGAAAGAAGAGGAATGCAGTTATGAAGGGAATAATTCTTGCGGGCGGATCAGGTACGCGCCTGTATCCGATCACCAAAGGAATTTCAAAGCAGCTGATTCCGGTTTATGACAAGCCGATGATTTATTATCCGCTGTCAACGCTCATGCTGGCCGGAATCAGAGACATTTTGGTGATTTCGACGCCGGAGTATACGCCGTTGTTCGAGAGCCTTTTGGGAGACGGTTCCGATTTTGGAATCAATCTTTCCTATAAGGTTCAAGAACATCCGAACGGTTTGGCTGAAGCGTTTATTTTAGGGAAAGAGTTTATCGGGTCTGATTCCGTCTGCTTGATTTTGGGCGACAACATCTACTACGGAAGCGGCCTTTCAAAGCAGCTCCAGGAAGCAGCCCAAAAAGAGGACGGCGCAACTGTCTTCGGGTATCACGTCAACGATCCGGAAAGATTCGGCGTGGTCGAATTCGATGAAAACATGCATGCCTTGTCGATTGAAGAAAAGCCGGAACATCCGAAGAGCAACTATGCCGTCACCGGCCTTTACTTCTATGACAATGACGTTGTCGAAATCGCGGAAAATCTGAAGCCGTCCGATCGCGGCGAACTTGAAATCACGGACGTCAACAAGGAGTACTTAAGACGTGGCAAGCTTGACGTCAAGCTCATGGGCCGCGGCTATGCATGGCTTGACACGGGTACTCACGATTCAATGCTTGAGGCGGCAAGCTTCATCTCGACCATTCAGAAGCGTCAGAACCTGAAGGTGGCCTGCCTTGAGGAAATTGCGTACCGGATGCACTGGATTTCAAGGGAAAAGCTCATAGAGCTGGCGCAGCCGCTGAAGAAGAACGACTACGGTCAGTACTTGCTGCGTCTGGCAGCTGAAGATTAGAAAATTACAGAGAGGTTTTATTGAAATGAACATTATTGTTACAGGCGGCGCGGGGTTCATCGGCAGCAACTTCGTGTTCCATATGCTTAAGGCACATCCGGATTATCGCATCATCTGCGTTGACAAGCTCACGTATGCTGGCAACCTGTCGACGCTCAAGTCGGTGATGGACAATCCCAACTTCCGTTTCTGCAAGATTGACATCTGCGATCGTGAAGCAATTTACAAATTGTTTGAAGAAGAACATCCCGACATGGTTGTCAACTTTGCGGCCGAATCGCACGTCGATCGTTCGATCGAAAATCCGCAGCTTTTCCTTGAAACGAACATCATGGGGACGTCGGTTTTGATGGATGCCTGCCGCAAATACGGCATCAAGCGCTACCATCAGGTAAGCACGGACGAAGTTTACGGCGACTTGCCGCTTGATCGTCCCGACTTGTTCTTTACGGAAGAAACTCCGATTCATACGAGCTCTCCTTACAGCAGCTCCAAAGCATCGGCCGATCTGTTGGTTTTGGCATACCATCGTACATATGGCCTGCCCGTGACGATTTCGCGCTGCTCAAACAACTACGGTCCGTATCATTTTCCTGAAAAACTGATTCCGTTGATGATCATCAACGCCTTGAACGACAAGCCGCTTCCGGTTTACGGCGAAGGCCTCAACGTTCGCGACTGGCTTTACGTTGAAGATCACTGTCGCGCGATCGATCTGATCATCCACAAAGGACGCGTCGGAGAAGTGTACAACGTCGGCGGCCATAACGAAATGAGAAACATCGACATCGTCAAGATCATCTGCGAACAGCTCGGCAAGCCTGAAAGCCTGATCACGCATGTTGCCGATCGCAAAGGGCACGACCGCCGCTATGCGATCGACCCGACGAAGATTCATGACGAGCTCGGATGGGAACCTGAAACGATGTTCAAGGACGGCATCAAGAAGACGATCCAATGGTACCTTGACAACAAGGACTGGTGGGAAGACATCGTTTCCGGCGAATACCAGAACTACTATAAGAAAATGTACGAAAATCGCTGATTTGTTTGTGAGGGAAAGGCATGAAAATTTTTGTAACGGGCGTGTCCGGACAGCTCGGACACGACGTAATGAACGAACTCAATAAACGCGGATACGAAGGCATCGGTTCAGATATCGCACCTGAATATGCCGGCGCTTCCGACGGAACGTTCGTCACGAGCGCTCCCTATGTTTCGATGGACATTACGGACAAGGAAACCGTCGAAAAGACGATCACGGACCTGAATCCTGACGTCGTGGTTCACTGTGCCGCATGGACGGCCGTCGACATGGCAGAAGACGACGACAAGGTCGAGCTCGTGCGTCAGGTCAACGCAAAGGGCACCGAAAACATCGCTTTGGTCTGCAAGAAGCTTGACTGCAAGATGGTCTACATCTCAACGGATTATGTTTTCAACGGCCAAGGCACGAAACCATGGGAACCTGACTGCAAGGACTACAAGCCGCTGAACGTCTACGGTCAGACCAAGCTCGAAGGCGAGCTTGCGGTAAGTCAGAATCTGGACAAGTACTTCATCGTGCGCATCGCCTGGGTTTTCGGCGTCAACGGCAAGAACTTCATCAAGACGATGCTGAACGTTGGCAAGACGCATGATACGCTGAAGGTCGTGTCCGATCAGATCGGAACTCCGACCTACACCTACGATCTTGCACGTCTTCTGGTCGACATGATCGAAACGGACAAGTACGGCTATTATCACGCAACGAACGAGGGCGGATATATTTCATGGTATGATTTTGCGTGCGAAATCTTCAAGCAGGCCGGCTATAAGACGAAGGTCATCCCCGTGACGACCGAAGAATACGGTCTTTCAAAGGCCGCGCGTCCGTTCAACAGCCGCCTCGACAAGAGCAAGCTCAAAGAAAACGGCTTTGAGCCTCTGCCAACGTGGCAGGATGCGCTGTCACGCTATTTAAAGGAAATCGAATACTAAAGAGGTAATTCAAAATGGGACAAATCAATGTTGAAAAGAACGTCGGCGGAATCGAAGGCCTTTGCGTCATCACGCCGGCAGTCCACGGTGACGATCGCGGATACTTTATGGAAACTTACAATGAAAACGACATGAAGGAGGCAGGCATCGACGTCAAGTTCGTACAGGACAACCAGTCGATGTCGACCAAGGGCGTGCTGAGAGGCCTGCATTTCCAAAAACACTTCCCGCAATGCAAGCTCGTGCGTGCCGTTCGCGGAACGGTGTTCGATGCGGTCGTCGATCTTCGTCAGGATTCGAAGACGTACGGCAAGTGGTACGGCGTGACGCTTTCAGCCGAAAACAAGAAGCAGTTCTTGATTCCCGAAGGTTTTGCGCACGGTTTCCTCGTTTTGAGTGATGAAGCGGAATTCTGTTACAAGGTCAACGACTTCTGGCATCCAAACGATGAAGGCGGCATGGCCTGGAACGATCCCGAAATCGGAATAGAGTGGCCGGAACTTGTCGGCGAGTACAAGGGAACTCCGTCCGCTGAAGGCTACACGCTTGAAGACGGCACGAAGATCACTCTGTCCGACAAAGATCAGAAGTGGCTCGGATTCAAGGACACGTTCAAGTTTTAGAATAATTTTCAAAAATCCGGAATCGTTATGAGGTTCCGGATTTTTTATCATTATCAAAATAAAAATATTTTTATATTTATTTAGAAACTTGCGGATTGCCTGGCTTGTTAAAATGACGTTGTAGTCAGTTTTTGAAGGGGAGTGTTCTGCATGACCAATGGACGGTTCAAGGGACTGCCGCATGCCGTGGCAGTGTTTGTGTTTGTGTTTGAAAGCTCTGCATTTTCAAGCGAAAACAATGTTCCGGGAATCGAAGGAAAAGACGGCAAATATACGGTTCACCATGTCCTGCGTGCTGCAAGAGGGATGCGTGTGTTTGTTCCGCAACATTTGGTTGAGTTTGAGGTTAAAAAAGAAACTCTGGATGCTCCTGACGTTTCAGTTGGCAAGGTTCGTGTCGATTTTGATTCTTCCCAAAATCTAAAAGGAAGCACGCAGCTTTCTTTCGGAACTTTCAAGCGTGCGGGCGAATACTCTTATATTTTGAGCGAGAAGAAAAACAATGTTTCGGGGTTGGAGCAGTCCTCTGCAAGATACAGACTTCGGGTCCAGGTTTCAAACGATGGGAAGGGAAAACTCAAAATCAGGTGCGTTACGGCTGAATCGGACGGCAAAAAGCGAGATAAGATCGAATTCACTGACGTTATCAGGAAAAAAGGCAAGTTGTCAATTTCCATGAACGTTCAGGGAGATTCGGCAGAAAAGCAGAAAAAATTCCCGATTGTGCTTAAGCTGAGTAAATCAAAAACTTATGACGGAAACGGCATTGCCGAAGCGATAATCGAAAACAGGGATTCAAAGGAAAAACGAAAGATCAGGGTTGCTTATGGGGATCAAAAACAAGTGTCGTTAAAGCACGGGGATGTTTTGCGGGTCGTTCTTCCGATCGGGACCGGGTACTGGGCATATCAGAAATGCGAAAGGGACGGTTATTCGCCTAATGTTTGGTCTTCTGACGGGGATTCGATTCCTTATAGCGGTTCGGCAGGTGACGGAAAATATGATTTCGGGCTCACCAACGGTTGCAAGGGCAATGGCGGTTTGATGGACAGCATGTCGAAGGATGTTTTCTTGCGTGGCCTGGATGCTAAAATCAACGTGACAAACGTCTTCGATGGCAAGAAAGTGTCGCTGATCAAGACGTTGCCTGATGATTATTTGGGATTTGAAATAATCGGGATCATTGTTGTGGTTTGTGTAATTATGGGAGTTGCGATGGCGGTTAGAAGGAGAAGGCTTTGAATGGAGACAGAGAAAATTGGGTCCTCGCCTTATTGGGCGAGGATTTTAATTTTACAGGGTTGCGGATTGTTCGGTTGAGATTGACAAAAAAATTGTTTTTATTTATGATACTATCTGTGCTGAAAACTAATTTGAATTAAATTTAGTTGTTTATATAATAAATTTATTATTGTGCAGTTATATCAAGAGAGGCGTAAAATGAGTATCAGGGATTATTTGTTGCCGGCTATCAAAGGCTTTAATTATGATAAGTACTGGAATCGAAGAGATAAGATATTTGAAAAGAAGACACCCAAAATATTAAAAATGTACTATCTTTTTTATTTGCGCAGGATGGATGCCAAAAATGGAGCTGATATTAATATATTAACGGCTGCTAAAGAGAACAATTTTAAAGGTCATCCTATCTTAGGGCATGGTATAAAAGGCATCGTAATTGCTGGTGAAGCGAAAATTGGCAAAAATGTACAGATTTCGCATCAGGTTACCATCGGACGGTCGAAAGGCGGTGTCCCAACGATAGGTGATGATGTCTACATAGGACCCGGCGCTAAAATTTTTGGCGGCATCAAAATAGGAAATAACGTCAGAATTGGTGCTAATTGTGTGGTTTTTGAGGATGTGCCCGACAATGCGACGGTGGTATTGCAAAAGCCAAGGGTTATCATAAAGGATCCAGATTATCATTATTCTATATTTGAGGATACTGAAAAACATAAGAAAGGCTAGAAAATAGCGGGGAACATTACATAATTTGGTTGATCTTAAAGGTTGGGCATTAATTGAATACGCCCGCCTTTTTGTTTTGGAAATGCGAATATTATCATAGTAGATAATATTATGGTAAAATTGTTTTTGAGATTAATACTGCAGAAATTAGTGAGATGAAAATGAATAATAAATATCTTATAAGCTGGCATGACAGTGCCAAAAATACTGGTGGAACAAAGGCAAAAGATGATGTTGAATTCTTTTTGAGAAATCAAGGATACAAAATCATAGATACTCCGCATAATAAGTATCTTAAAATGTTATATGTAATCTTTGTTTTGCCATTTGTGTGCTTAAGAATACGCAAAGGCGTAATTTATGTTCAATTTCCTACAGGCATACCTTTTCAAATGAAGATGATAATATTTTTTATCAAGCATTTTTCTGGTGCTGAGCTGGCGTATATTATACATGATATAGAAACTTTGAGGATATGGAATGATGGCAATGATCATCCTGAGAGTGAACAAACGGAGATGTCGTTTTTAAAAGAAGCGGATGGGATAGTTTCGCTCAACCATAAGATGACAGACTGGTTGATTGAAAAGGGAATCAAGGCACCAATAACTGACATGAAAATATGGGATTATAATAATCCTAAGCCGTTGACTGATTCGAGAGAGTACAAGAAAAGCATTGTATTTGCGGGAAACTTGGGCAAATCAACGTTTTTGAAAAAATGGGATTTGGAAACTCCGATTGATGTTTATGGACCCAATGCCGCAGATAAGTATCCAAGCAACGTATCATACAAAGGAGTCCTAGCCGCTGAAGAACTTCCTGGTGCACTAGTCCAAAGTTTTGGATTGGTCTGGGACGGAAACTCCATGGATACGTGTACAGGTAATTATGGAAGTTATCTGAAAATTAATGATCCACATAAAGTATCGTTGTATCTGAGTAGCGGACTTCCGATCATTATTTGGTCAGAGGCAGCATTGGCAGACATTGTAAGAGATGAAAAACTGGGGATAACCGTAGATAGTTTGAAGGATATTGACAGAGCTTTATCTGAAGTGAAAGTCGATGATTATCAAAAAATGTGTTCAAATGTACAAAACATAGCCAAGCTGATGAGAAAGGGATATTTTTTGATAAACGCTACTGATGAGTTAAATAAGTTGATGAATAGGCAGGAATATTGAATGAAGAACTATATTATATCTTTAGAAGATACCGAAAGGAATACAGCTGCACCCAAGGCCAAGGTAGATGTAGTTAAGTACTTGGAAGAACTTGGATTTGTTAACAAGTATTTGAAATTTGAAACCGATTCTAGTTTAAAATCCAAGATTCAAAAGTATTTTGCATTAAAGATAACGGTGCCAAGCTTTTTCAAGAAGCATCGAGATATGGATGCTTTGGTCTTGCAATACCCGCTTTATTCAACTGTCATTACTAAGGCCATAATTGACAATGCAAGAAAATATACCAATGCCAAACTTTATTTCGTTATTCATGATCTGGAATCACTGAGATTGTTCAGAGATAATAAGGAATTTATCAGGGAAGAAGTTGGAATTTTGAACGGCTCTGACGGATTGGTCGGGCACAATGATAAAATGAATGAATGGCTCAAAGATAATGGTGTCAACGTTCCTATTGCTAATTTGGAAATTTTCGATTATGACAACCCTCAAGGGATACAAAGTGGTTATCCTTATGACGGGTCCTTATGCTTTGCCGGCAATTTAAAGAAAGCTGATTTTCTGAACAAGCTTGACATAAAGCATCAGTTATTTTTGATGGGTCCTAATCCGCAAAATAATTACGGTGAATGCATTAATTATGAAGGTCAATATACTCCTGAAGAGGTTCCGGCACACTTGAATCACAGTTTCGGATTGGTGTGGGATGGAAAAAGCGTGGACAAGTGCGATGGAGTATTTGGGGAATACATGAGATACAACAACCCGCATAAGGTATCGTTGTACTTGAGTTCAGGAATACCGGTTATTATTTGGAAAGATGCCGCATTGGCTGATTTTGTTGAGAAAAATAAAGTCGGTATAACCGTTGAGTCGTTGGAAGACGTTGATTCGATTTTAGACGAACTCAGCAGCGAACAGTATAATGAGATAAAGAGTAATACGCAAGTAATTGCTGAAAAGATGCGTTCCGGATACTATATCAAGAAAGCAATCAGGCAATTGATACACTAGTTTAATCGAGAAGAGGAATAGAGTATGCAAGCAATGCTCATTTTGGCACACAAGAATGTTGATCAAGTGTTGCAGTTGGCATCTAAATTGAACAGAAGGTTTGAAGTCTATATTCATTTTGATACCAAATGTCCTGTCAGTGAAAAAGAGAAGTCGTTTATGGATGATAACGGAATTAAACATATCTCTGAAGTTGATGTAAACTGGGGCAGTTGGAGCATAGGCGAGGCTGCATATCGTTTGATGAAACTTGCTTTGAAGAATCCGGATATATCGTATGTGCATGTTATTTCCGGTCAAGACTGGCCAGTAAAAAATATTGATGAGTTATATGAAGTTTTTGAAAATAACGATAGAATCTATATGCGTTATATCAAGGCTGAAGACAGAATTAAGTCACATGAACGGCTGATTTGGTGGCAAAAGTTCTATTTTAACTATGATACCGTTAAGCGAAGAACCGTTTTTGGCAAGTTTTATCATCGTTTTTTGATATTTGCCCAATTGTTGCTTAGAGTTAATAAGTTCAAGAAGCTGGGAATAGATTTTGATATTTATACCGGTGCCAATTGGATGGATCTTCCAAGGGATGCTATACAATACTGTGTGGAATATATGGATAAGCACCCCAACTTTGTCAAGATGCTTCAAACAGGGTGTTTTTCGGATGAATTCTGGGTTCAGACGATATTATGCAATAACGAGGACTATTTGAAAAGATGTACGAACGAAAACTATCGTTATATAAAATGGGTTGAACAATATGGGAGCAATCCCGCCATTTTGGACGAAAATGATTTGAACGAGATAAAAGATGGCAACTTCTTTTTTGCGAGGAAATTTGATTTCAAGCATTCCAGTGATTTGATTGAAAGGCTCAATGAAGTTTATAAAAATTGAACAGAATAAAATGAGTCCTTACTGTGTCATAAAGTTCAGTAAGGACTCATTTTTATTATCTGTTTTCTTCAGGTTCTTCTTTTTCTGTCAACGTGATTACGCCAACGGCATTCAAACCGGTATGCGTCATGATGATCGGACTTGTCAAACGCGCAATATATGCGGCATCCTTGCTTCCTTCCGGCAACATGGCTTCTTTGATCCGTTCAAGGAAGTCTTCATCGGTTCCAACGTTTGAAAGCGACAGTTCCTGAATGTGGTTGTCTTGATGGAACTTACTCAATTCTTGGCAATATTTCAAGAATGCTTTGCGACTGCGTCCCTTGTAGACAACGTCAAGACTGTTTTCGCGCAGACGAACGATGATTTTCAGGTTGATCAATTTGGTCAAAGCACCTGCCAATTTGCTGACGCGACCACCGGCAACCAAACAGTCCATATTGTCGACCAAAACGTCCGTCGTCGTGCGCTTATGGATATCTAAACAGTGTGCTTTGATTTCATCGATGCTTTTTCCTTCCTTAACGTCTTTTGCTGCCGCTAAGACCTGGAAAGAAAGCGCACGATCAGTTTCTTTGCTGTTGATGACGGTAACGTTGCATTTTACCATTTCAGCGGCAGAACATGCGGTTTGGTATGTACCGCTCAAAACGTCAGACATCATGATTGCCAAAATCTCGCTGCCATCGGCTCCAAGTTGTTCAAATGTTTCCAAAAAACGTCCCATTGGCGGTTGACTGGTCTTTGGAATGTTGCCCTTGCGCAGTTCGTCGACGAGTTCCTGTCTTGTGATCGTTTCGCCGTCAACGTGGTTTTCCCCGTTGATCTCGACTGACAACGGAATAACATGGATATCGTATTCTTCAATTTCCTCTGGTGTCAACTGAGCTGAGGAGTCGGTGACAATCTTGATTTTCGCCATTCGAAATGGTCCCCCTTAAAATCGTTTTCTATGTGTATATTATACCGCAAAGAGGGAATGTGTTCCAATATTGCAATATTTTATTCCAAATTTGAAAAATGAATTCCAATTTGGAAATTATTCTTCTTTAAATGCCCAGAAACGTTGTCCAATATAGTTCAAGCCGACGAAGAATACCGAGCCTGCAAGCATTGCGATATTGTCCTGGATGCTCTTGTCAAATGAACTGAATGCCCAAATAGCCAATGGTTTTGCAACACCGTACGCGACAAGATAGCAGACCGTAATGTTGATGACGAATTTGATGACCGTCTTCATGCTCTTGGACTTGTTTTGGAAAGTAAAGTACTTGTTTAAAAAGTAGCTGACGATGCTTCCGACCACGTAGTTGGAGGCAGAAGAGATCCAGTAACTGAGATGGAAGAAGTTGTAGCAGATGAACATGGTTCCCATGCCGACTGCAGTGTTCACGATCCCGACCAAAATGAACTTGATCATGGTCACGTCGAAGAAGTTCTTGAATTTATTCATTATTTCTTTTCCTTTATGATGTAGATTGGTCTGTTCTTGACTTCGGTGAAGATCTTTCCGATGTACTTGCCGACGATTCCCAGGCAGAAGAGTTGGATGCCGCCTACGAAGAGCAGGATGCAGACCATTGATGCCCAGCCGCTTGTCGGGTCGCCGCCATGGACGATGTAGCGGATGATGATGAACAGGATTCCACAGCCTGACAGGAAGGCGGAGATGAAGCCGACAAACGATGCGATGTCAAGCGGGAACTGCGAGAAGTTCACTATGCCGTCAACGGAATACTTGAACAGGCTCCAGAAATTCCAGCTCGTCTTGCCGGCCACGCGCTCGCGGTTCTTGTATTCGAGATACTTCGTTCTGAATCCGACCCAGCTGAAGATGCCTTTTGAAAAGCGATTGTATTCGCTCATTTCGAGAATCGCATCAACCATTTGGCGCGTCATGATGCGAAAATCACGGGCGCCATCGACGATTTCGGTATCGGAAATCTTATTGATTATTTTGTAAAACATTCTGGCAAAGAACGACCTTATCGGCGGTTCGCCTTCACGTGTTGTCCTACGTGTACCCACGCAGTCATAGTCTTCATTTTCGATGATGTCAATCATTTCCGGAAGCATCTCCGGCGGGTCCTGCAGGTCAGCGTCCATCACGGTCACATAATCGCCTGTTGCCTGCTGAAGACCGCAGTACAGTGCGGCTTCCTTGCCAAAGTTGCGGGAAAACGACACGTAATGCACGTTTTCCGGATCAAGTTCATTCAGCTTTCGCATTTCCGGAAGAGTGCCGTCCGTAGATCCGTCATTGATGAACCAGTATTCGAACTTGATATCCTCCAGTTTACTGTTAATTTCTTCTGCCGCCTGGTAGAACAGGGGAAGACTGTCTTCCTCGTAGTAGCAGGGGACGATGATTGATAGTGTCTTCATTAAAAATCCTCCGATTTTTTCATCTGAAAGAATATGTGTGAATTCATTGGAAAAGGAAAACATTTCTTTTGCAAGATATATTTCAGAAAGAGTATTACTGTAATTATGTGGCATTTTTTTGATTGGTACCCTTTCAGTGGTGAATGATGAAAAAAGGTATCTATCAGGGCAACACACAAATTAAGTTCTTTTATACCAATTTACAGAATCACTAACATATATTATATAGTATAACACTTGTATTGAGTTGATGTTTTCTTAAGTTTCAGTGCGTTTCATTGAAGATAAAGGCTGTATGGTGGTTTAGGGAGGCAGTTAGCTGATGTTACTGTTGAAGTAACGTTGCTTTTTAGCTACAATAAGTAATATTGTTAAGAATATATTAATTAGGAGGATATAGTGCTAATGAGTGATAAGATACACAATTTATCAAGTATTGCCAAGAATATAATTGCAATATTAGTATGTGCGGTTATGAGCATCATTGTCATATTGCCATATTTACACGATGGTTCATTGCATTGTGGTGTGGATATGTCATTTCACTTGAACAGAGCATACAATTTAAGTGAAAACATCAGAAATGGCAACTGGTTTCCATATTTGGACACATATAGTTTTAATCAAGTGGGGTCGGCTGTTAATATGGCCTATGGTGTATTGCCATTGTATCCTGTTGCTTTGGCCATGCTTGTCATTAGTAATCCAATACATGCTGTTTATGCAGCTATGATTTTCTTTATTTTCATTTCCATGCTGATTTCATATGTAATGGGAAACAAGGTATGGCACAGCAGACAAAAAGCACTTGTTTTTTCATTCCTTTATGTTTTGTCAGCATATAACTTCAGTTGGATGTTTGGCACGTTTGGATTAGGACAGACGGTAGGTTATATTTTTGTGCCACTTATCTTCTATGGCTTATACAGTATTTTCTGTAACGAGAAGAAGGAGTGGTATTTTCTTGCAATAGGTATGACAGGAGTAATATATACTCACATATTGAGTGTTTTGATATACGCTTCAGCAATTCTCCTAGTTCTTATAATCATATTGTTCAGTACGAAAGGTTTTTTTAGAAATTTCAAGTACTTTGTATATGCATGTGTAGCATCGTTATTCTCAACTATATTTTACTGGAATAATTTCAGAGAATTATATGCAAATGATATTTCGACCACTAATGCTGGAAATATTGCGTCAGCTAAATTGGGATTGGGAGATGCAATAGTTGGATCTTTTAATGGCAATAATGGTACATTTGGGCCGTTGTTAACAATGTTGGTAATTGTTGGTCTGATAATGTATAACAAGCAGACTAAATTTGCTAAGTTGACTATAGTGGTAGGATTGGTATATTTTCTTGGAACAACAACGGTGTTTGATTTATTTTGGAATTTTCTTAATAATACACCGTTGGTTATGCTTCAATGGCCAGGAAGACTCAGGATGGTTTCTAATTTCTTCTTTGCGGTTTTTGCAGCTGAAACTGTTTCCTTGATTGTAGGGGAAAGAAGTATGTATGTTAAGAATATTTCTGCCCTGGCAGGGATTGCCATGGTATGCATTAGCTTAACATATACATTCTTGAATCAGAGTGCTAATCAAGTTCATGTTGATTATAAACCGACTACGGAAAAACAGGCCCCATTTACAAATTATCAGGTCAGTTCAAAAACAGGCTTTATGTATCTGGTTCGAGGGTATAATACGGGTGTAGGGTCATTGGATTATTGGCCGAAAAAGTCTGTGGTTAATTGGAACACTGAGGAAAAAATAAGGACACATCACGTTTTTCTGGATAAAGAGGAAGCTTTGGTGAAATACAGTAGTATGCCCGATGGAATCAGTTACAAAGTTAATAACAAAAAGAATTGCAGTTTGGATTTGCCATTTTTCAATTATGGAAAACATTATATCGTTCGCGTTGATGGCAAGGAAAGGAATTATTTCGAGACGTCGCGTGGAACGATAGGCGTTTCGAATATAGCTAAGGGAAAACATAACATAGATGTAAAGTACAAGCAGAATAATATTGAAAATACAGCTAAGATAATATCTATTGTGACTATTTTATTACTCTTGCTGATGGCTGCTGTTAAAAATATTCCTTGTAAAAAAGATAAGAACATTTTATAAACTTATGCATATATTTTGCTAGTTTAGTCACAAATGAAATGCTATTTGATTTCTGAAAAAGCATTCCTTTGTGGGATAAATATCATGTCATTTGTCATCTTCATTGCATTAAGTGCAGTTGTTGTCGCAAGACGCAGAAGTTGAAGAAAGACCGCCCGGTGGTTTTAATCACCGGGCGGTCTTTTGCTGTATTCAGTTATTTCAGAATTTTTACAACCGTGTCCTTCATCTCATCCGATGCGATAACCGTGTCATGCAGGACTGGTGCGTCAAACAGACGCTGTACCGTTGTTGGCAGGTCGATGCTGATCTTTTCCTGAAGGTACTTGACTGCCTCGAGACCTTCTTCGTCTTTTCCCTTGGCATCTAAGGCATTTAAAACTGCTTGCGGAAATTTGTACGGGCTGGCCGTTGAAACGACGACAAGTGGACTGTTATCGCCCGTATTTGCCTTATAGCTTTCGGCAGCTTTGGATGCAACGGCCGTGTGCGGATCGATTGCCGTCTTGTCTGCAGAAAAGACGCGTGAAATTTCAGCAGCCGTTTCATCTTCAGTTGCAAAATCAGCTGCGAAATCGGTGAGCTTTGCGCGCATATCGGAGTCAATCGTGTATTTTCCTGAAACCGACAGCTGATTCATCAATTCGGCCGTCTTATTGGCATCTTCGCCCGAAACGTAGAACAACAAACGTTCAAGGTTGCTTGAAACGAGAATGTCCATGGAAGGAGAGCTCGTGACGTAGAATGGACGATTCTTGTCATACGTGCTTTCATTGAAGAAATCGGTCAGGATGTTGTTCTTGTTTGAAGCACAGATGAGCTTGTTGACGGGAAGGCCGAGCTTCTTTGCGAACCATCCTGCGAGGATGTCGCCGAAGTTGCCCGTCGGAACGCTGAAATTGATCTTGTCCCCGACTGAAATCTTGCCATCTTTGACGAGTTTTCCGTAAGCGTAGAAATAGTACACGATCTGCGGGAAGAGTCGGCCGATGTTGATCGAGTTGGCAGAAGAGAATTGATAACCTGCCTTGGCAATCGTTTCAGCGAGTTCTTTGTCATTGAAAAGTTTTTTGACGTTCGTTTGAGCAACGTCAAAATTGCCGGTAATTCCGACGACGTGCGTATTTTTTCCTGTTTGCGTCAGCATCTGCTTTTCTTGAATGGCACTGACGCCGTCTTTTGGATAAAAGACAATGATTTGCGTGTGCGGAACGTCGGCAAATCCAGCCATGGCAGCTTTGCCGGTATCGCCTGACGTTGCCGTCAAAATGACGATATCCTTGTCTGAGCCGTTCTTTTTGGCCGCAACGGTCATTAAATGCGGAAGAAGCTGCAAAGCAACGTCCTTGAAAGCAATCGTCGGACCATGGAAAAGCTCAAGGTAGGCGTTGTCCGCATGATAGTCGACCGGTGCTATTTCTTGGGTATCCCATTGATCTCCATATGCTTTGTCGATGCATGAGCGCAGTTCCTCATCAGTGTAGTCGGAAAAAAGCGGACGCAGAATCTTGTATGCCAAATCCTGGTACGACAGGTCTTTTAATTCGTTTAAATCAAGGTCGATTTCAGGAATTGACGTTGGAACGTACAAGCCGCCATCAGGACTGAGGCCTTGAAGGACGGCTTGTGAGGCAGTAATCGTTTGACCTTTTGGATCGCGCGTGCTGCGATAGAGAGTTTGCATGTGAAATACCCCTTTCAAAAATTTCAAATTTCGAAGATTAATGCTGATAAAACTGATAATGTTCGCATTGCTTTAAGTAAATTATAATCATCATAGTGCTTTTCGGCAACAAATTTATAGAATACGTAGGTTTTTAATGTCTCCTTATGTTAGAATAGTAACAAATAAACCAAGTGGGGGTAGCATTACATGGAAACAATCAAAATTGGCATTTTGGGTCTCGGAACCGTTGGCAGCGGCGTGATTCGCATCTTGCGCGATCATGCTGAAAAGATTTCCAACATTACAGGCAGAAGGCTCGAAGTCAAGACAGTCGTCGTGCACAATCTCAAAAAGAAGCGTTCCGTTGATTTGACAGGCATCAATCTGACGGACAATGCGGACGATGTTCTTTGTGATGACGAGATTCAAATGGTTGTCGAGGTTATGGGGACGGTCAATATCGCAAAAGAGTATATTGAAAGGGCTTTGAAAGCCGGCAAGCACGTCATTACGGCAAACAAGGATCTTATCGCAACGCACGGACCTGAACTGATCAGTCTTGCAAAAGAACATGGCTGCGATCTTTGCTATGAAGCCAGCGTTGCCGGTGGTATCCCGATTTTGCGAACGATCGTCAACTCTTTTGCTGCCGATCGAATCATTGAAGTTCGCGGAATCGTCAACGGGACGACGAACTATATCATGACACAGATGAACAAGAACGGTGCTTCATATGCTGATGCGCTTGAATCAGCACAAGAGCTCGGCTTTGCTGAAGCCGATCCGACAAACGACGTTGACGGGATTGATGCTGCCTACAAGATGATCATTTTGACGCAGTTTGCATTCGGCAAAGACGTTACGATGGATCAGGTAAAGGTTAAAGGCATCCGCGGAATTCAGAAGGCTGATATTGCGGAAGCAAAACGTTTGGGATACGTGATCAAGCTTCTTGGAATTGCCAAACTTGTCAACGGGCACATTGATGTTTCCGTCGGACCGGTGCTCGTACCGCAAACGCAGCCGCTTGCTGCCATTCAAAACGAAAACAACGCTGTCGTTGTGACAGGATCTGCTGTTGGCGAAACGATGTTTTATGGACCTGGCGCAGGCGAATTGCCAACGGCGAACAGCGTTTTGAGCGATATTACTTCTGTCACGAAAAATATCGTTATGGGAACAACGGGCTTTAGTTTTAACGATTACACGAATGAGCTTGAACTTGCGGATGATTCTGAAGTCGTTTATCCGTACTATCTGTCGCTGCAAGTGCTTGACAAGCCAGGACAGATGCTCAAGCTGACCGAAATCATGACTGAATATGACGCAAGTTTCCGTTTGATTACGCAAACGCAAATGAATGATCGTTTTGCGCGCGTTTCAATGGTGACTCATGAAATGTCCGAATCACAACTGAATCATATTGTCGAAAAACTCAATGAACTCGAAGAAATTTCCGTGCTTGCGGCTTATAAAGTTCTTACGGAAAAGTAGCGGAGGTTATTCATGACACTTAAAATAAGGGTTCCGGCAACCAGCGCCAATCTTGGACCAGGCTTTGACTCGCTTGGCATTGCTGTTTCATCGTATCTCACGGTTACCGTTTATGGCAAAGCGCCGAAGTGGAAGGTCGACCACAAGATGGGATATGCGATTCCAAGCGACGAACGCAATATGATCGTCGCAACGGCGCTCAAGACGAATCCTGAGCTGGAACCGCAGCATATTAAGGTAACGTCCGAGATTCCTCTGGCACACGGACTGGGAAGCAGCTCATCGGCACTGATTGCAGGCATCGTCATGGCAAACGAGGTCGGAAAGATGCATTTGACAAATGAGCAGATTCTTCAAAAAGCTGCTGAAATGGAAGGACATCCGGACAACGTGGCTCCGGCATTATACGGGGATTTCGTCGTTTCAACGATGGTCGACGGCGATGTTTCAAGCATCAAGCTCAAATTTCCCGATTTGACGATGGTTGCGTATATTCCTGCATACGATTTGGCCACGGCTGACGCACGCGACGTCTTGCCGGCAAAGTTTCCGTTTTCTGAAGCCGTTTCGGCGGGAAGCATCGGCAACGTTTTGGTCGCGGCACTCGTTGCCGGTGACATGAAGACTGCGGGCAAAATGATTGAAAGCGATCGTTATCACGAAACTTATCGCGAAAAGCTCGTCCCGCATCTTCCGATTTTAAGAGAAATCGGACACAGAACAGGTGCGATGGCCACGTACCTCAGCGGTGCCGGTCCAACTGTCATGAGCTTTTTGCCGCATGACAAGGTTGAAGAATATATTGATTTGGGCAAAAAAGCCGGGTTAAAGGACGAGTATCGAATTTTGCAAATTGAACGTGAAGGCGTTCATGTGGACAGATGAAAAAAGCCGGTTGGAAAATCCAGCCGGCCTTTTTCTATGATTGTTCTATGGCAATTTCTTCTTGATTACTGTTTTTGTTGTCATTGAGCAGGGTATATGTGAAGTGTACCCATGCCAGTACGCAGGCTATTATGCACCATTGAATGGCGAAGTGCCATGTTCCGAAAAGAGATGCGCAATTGGTCATGATGCTTATCAGGATGGAGATGGCGGCGTACTTGAGGTATTTATTATCCATGAAAGTCAGAACGACAAGGAGTATATCCAGCAGATAGGTATATCGTTCGTGCATGGCTGGAAGAAACAGTGGACAGGTCCATGTAAACCATGCTGCAGCAGCCATATAACTGGTTGCATTTTCGAGATTGATTTTTCCGGACATAATCAAGTATAGTGCGATGCCGCATAAGGCAACTGTAAGAATTATTGCTGTTTGATGCAGTAATTTATAATCATCGCCAATCAGAATCCAAAAACTTGGGGCACTTATGGACATATGTTTATAAGTGCCTGTTTGATTTGCGTAAATTTTAAATGGGGCAAGCAAGTTTCTTCCGTTCAGATATGCAGGAAGTCCAGAAAGCCAGAATATGCCCACGGAGGCTAAAAAATACATGATACTAAAACGTTTCTTGTAAAAATAATAGCAAATGATGAACGGAACAATGAAAATCGTCTGAAACTTGAAGGAAAAGCCAAGTCCAAGCATTATGAAAGACAAAAGGTATTTTTCTTCAAACAGGAATAGCAGCGTGAGAATAACGAACGTTGTATAAATGGAATCACATTGTCCCCAGTAAGAAGAGTTGAGTATTACTGTTGGCAGGAAAAGAACAATGGAGTATATGCTGGAGAATGTGAAGGAATTGTTCTTTTTTATCAGACGCATGCACAGTAATCCTGCACTCACTGCTAGGATGTAATCGAATAGTATTGAGAGAATCTTGTACATGACAACACAGTTTCTATGAAGATAGGTAATCAATGCGACAAATGTCTGATACAGAATGTTATAGTCTCCGACCTGTGTTCCAAGAGAAAGCAGTCCTCCTTTGGCATCTATTACGTTATACCATGGGATAAGGAAGTTCTTCATATCCCAGGATATGAAGTGGATTCCTTGATAGCGGATGAATAGACCTAGTATGCTTATGATCAGCAGAAAAAGTTTATCTTTATATTTAAAAATGATGTCTAAGAATGTTTTTTCGAATTTAAACATTTTCTTCTCCCTTAAGTTTTAGTATTAAGCCTATTATATCGTAAAACTCGTTAAAAGACGATGCATAAAAAAACAGACACCTTTCGTAAGAAGGCGTCTGTTTCTGCACATTATCAGTCTGCGAACCAGAGACGCAACGTCGATCCGTATGCCGCATATTCGCATGTCTGCCAACCGGCCTTGTGTTGCTGCATTTTTCCTGCAACAAGGTCATATGCGTTGCCGTCATTTGAAACGTTTGTGATGATCTCTCTTACATGAAGGGTTTGACCGTTGATTACGACGGGACTGCCAACATGAAGAGATGCAAGTTCTTTGTGTGCATTGCCGTAATATTCAAATAAGTAGTAGTTTCTAAGCGATGTCCAAGCATAGACGTAATTGTCAGCAGGTACAGTTCCAGTTCCGCTGAACGATTTTACGGCATAACTATGACCGTTCAATGAGAACGTTGACTGGTTGCTTGGAGCGTATGTCTTGGAACTTCCGGTTGACGGAAGTTCCAATGCACCAGTGGATGTGTTGAAATAGTAATGATGTCCGTTTATCGTCTGATATCCGTATTGCATCTGCCCGCTGCCCGCATAGTAGACTGTCTTGCGCTGATTTGCGATATACTGAAGACCGGTCTTCATAGCACCGGTGCCGCCATCGAAGAGATACCAATGACCATTGATTCTTTGTTGGCCGTATTGCATTTGGCCATTGCCCGCATAGTAAACGGTCTTATGTTGATTAGCAATCCACTGGAAACCAGTCTTCATAGCACCGGTACCATTATCAAAGAGATACCAATGACCATTGATTCTTTGCTGGCCATACTGCATCTGGCCATTGCCCGCATAGTAAACGGTCTTATGTTGATTAGCAATCCACTGGAAACCAGTCTTCATAGCACCGGTACCATTATCAAGGAGATACCAGTGACCGTTGATTCTTTGTTGACCGTATTGCATTTGTCCGTTACGGGCATAGTAGACTGTTTTATGTTGTTCGGGAATCCATTGGAATCCTGTTTTGTAATGTCCGTTGTTATCGAACAGATACCAGTGACCGTTGATTCTTTGTTGGCCTCGGCGCACGGATGCTGCTTTAATCGTTGGAATTGCTGATCCGTCACCGCTATTAATAATGTCGGACGTTTGCATTCCTCCGACAAATCCTAAAACAGCCAATGAAACAAAAATTGATTTTTGGAATTTTGTAACGTGTTTCATATCCATTGCACCTCGCCTTTCTCTATGCTTAAAATATACATAAAACTTATGGCTTTGATGTTTCAAAAGTTATGACAAATCGTTCAGTTTTTCAGTTTAATTATTTTGATGATGTGAAGAAATTGCAGATTTATTGAACAATGCTAAATAAATTCGAATATTGCATCAGACATGTATATAAACAGTTTATTGGGATGATTATTTAATTATCGATACAATTTCTTGCTTCGTTGATTTATAATTAAAGTCAGTATGTTTCACGACAGAGAGGAGTATTTTCATGCGCGAAGACAATATGTTGACGATTATTGTTCCTTGTTATAACGAAGAGGAAGTATTGCCGGAGACCGTTAAAGAACTTGGTGCTGTTCTTGAGTTTATGATTTCTGAAGAGCAAGTATCTTCAAACAGCAAGCTGTTGTTTGTCGATGATGGTAGCAAAGACAAGACGTGGGAATTGATCAAGAAATTTGAAAACCAGTTTGAATATGTGACCGGAATCAGATTCAGTCGCAACTATGGACATCAAAATGCGCTTTTGGCGGGATTGACAACGGCTGTTGACCATTCTGACATGACGATTACGATTGATGCTGATTTGCAGGATGATGTCAATGCCATTCCGGAGATGGTCAAAAAGTATCATGAAGGAATAGACGTTGTTTATGGGGTAAGAAATAATCGTGATACTGATACGGCTTTCAAGCGCAAGACGGCGATGGCGTTTTATTCTTTGATGAGCAAATTAGGCGTCGACATGGTTCCGAATTCGGCTGATTACCGATTGCTCAGCAAACGAGCGGTAGAAGGATTATTACGTTTTGACGAAAGAAATCTGTTTTTAAGAGGGATGGTGCCGCTTGTCGGCTATCCTTCAGATAAGGTTTATTATGCGAGAAAAGAACGTTTTGCTGGTGAATCAAAGTATCCGTTAAAGAAGATGATCAAATTTGCGATGGATGGCATTACGTCATTTTCGACCGTGCCGATCAAGCTGATCATGAATCTTGGTTTACTGGTTGTTTTAATTGGAATTGGGTTATTTGTTTATTCGATTGTTCAGAAAATCAATGGCAATGTCGTCAGCGGGTGGACTTCGCTTATTACGTCAATTTGGGTGCTTGGTGGCATTCAATTGATTTGTTTGAGCATGATTGGTGAATATGTCGGAAAGATATTCACTGAGGTTAAGAAACGCCCTAGGTTTACGATTCAGGAAGACGATTATACGAAGGAATTTTTGAAATAGCAAAAAAGCGTATCCAGAATGGGTACGCTTTTTTGTCTTATTAGTTCTGTTTTGATTTATAGATGTAAAATGTCATGGCAACAGGCATCAGGATTATTGATATGATGCTGATGGAAAAAGTAATATAATTCATCTTCGGCGCATCGGAATGAATGCTTATTGTGTTTTCGTGACGTTTAAGATTCAATTTAAGCGTTGATCCAGTCTTCACATCGATGTTATGCCCGTTAACTGTTATTTTGTATGGAACGGATTTATACATCAGAAATGGCACTTCAATTTTTGAATTTCTTGATTCAAGGTTAGTACAGAATGTTATTCCATTGTAGCTGACTTTTTTGATGTTGAAGTTTACGTCATCTCTCAAGACTGACTTGAGAATTGTCTTCTTCTTGTCATTAATGATACTGTAGTCTCCCCAACCGCAGCTAGTTTTATATACAGTTTTTGCGAAATTTTTTTTGTTGACGTAAAACCTTATGGGTGAGTCATTTTTAGTATCATGGTAATTTACAATACCGTTGTATGCAAGTACTGCCAACAGGCATGTTGCAATTGTAGTGATTGTTACTGCATTTATTCTCTCATACATTGAATCAAGTATTAGCAAACTGCCGATAACAGTCAGAATTACAACGAAAGAGAGCAGCCTGCCGGTAAACTGCAAGTTTCCCACTATACTTTTTGAAATGTTTTTGGATGGAGTAATCCAATTTAATGTCATGATAAGTATTATAATGGCTCCGTATATATAAGGAGCTCCATTTTGGAATTCCTTTTTGAATGACAGAATGAACATTACAACCAATAGTGATAAACATACGATGCCGATGTTGTATTGGTCGGGATAATCAGTAATGTTGTTGTTGATGGCGGATTTAAGTGCATTTAAGGCATATACGGGATGTAAGCCACGCCAAGTTGTAGCAATATGGTTATTCAAAGTTATTCTTATCAGGTTGATAATTTGAAAAGCTATAACCGGAAGGCACAGCAGTGCAGAAAAACAGAATCTTTGCAATTCTCTAAGAGAGAACTTCCCGGATACCATTCGATACAGTTCAATCAGTGTCAGAATGATTGCAGCAAAGAGAGAGGTGATCATGTGTGAATTGAACACAAGACCCATCCCCAAGGCTAAAGGAAGAATCCCCTTGATTTGGTCATTCCAAATCTGATAACATCCCATGAACAACAGTGGTATGAATGCGTAGGCAAGTGATTCCCCCATAGCATTACGGGCATACAGGTCAGTAAAATGATAGGTGTTTAGCTGGTATATTGCAACGCCAAGAAGTTGAAGGCTTTTTCGTGATGTCAGGCACCTTGTCAGGAGATAGGTGTTGATGATTGTTATCAGATTCAAGGTAAGGAATCCAATGTACATTGCGTGTATGGGATTGTGCATGATGGCTCTTGGGATGATGAACAAGAGCGCTGTAATCCACGGGTATGTGCTGGAAAAGGCTTCACCAACATTCCCTAGACCTATGAAGTTGACGTTAGGTGGGAGTTTCCCTGCCCTTAAGGCCTGTGCCACGGATTCGAATCGGGCAAAGTGAATCTGTCCGTCCATCGTAAGCTTGAAATAGTTGTTTACGAAGGCAGGGCAGGTTGAAATATAGGCCATTCCGATAAATAGCAATAGAACAGGTAGAGAAGATAATATCTTTCGTATGACATTTTTGTTAATATTCATGAATTTATCCTTTAGAAATGTAATATGGTAAAAGTATTTAGAAAACAAGATAATTATCGCTTGATGAAAATCAGATACCAGTCTGCAGGATATTGGCGATAGCGCGGATAGCAATTCCAGTAAAACATCAGATGAAGCCCCGTAAAAATATTCTTTGTCTGGTAGAATTTCTTTCGGATACTAATCCATTTTCGATTGCGGGAAAGGATTTTTTTTTGCTGTGTTGTATCACCATTGAAGGATGAAATTGATTTTTCAATCCCATCAGCGACTTTCAGATCATATTCAAGCCATTCTTCCTTGTTTTTCTTGGTCTTGTTACTGCTGTCCACGGAAAAGGCACTATCGTTATGCTTGCGCCACCTTATAAGGTCATCTGTGTAGAAGTATAGCGAATCTGTGAACAGAGCCGTTCTCCATAACAAGGCATCATGAGGATATCCCTCAAACCAGCTCTTGTCAGCAAGATTAAAAAGTTTTCTCCTGAAACAGTAGGTGCATCCCGGTGCGCCTACAAGCATATAATTGTCTTTCAGCTTGACTTTTTCAAGTTTCCTTGTATTTTTATGCGGTCCAACCTTCGTATGCCCATCATCGTATAATTCAAGATAGTTGGATGCAAGCAGGTTTATTTCAGGGTGATCTGACATTATGCTTTCCATAATTTCAAGTTTGTCTTGACGCCAGATATCGTCCTGATCACATGTAAAAACAATGGTTCCTGTACTTTGACGAATGCTGTCCATGAAATTTTTCTTCCAACCTTTATTTTGACGGTTGACAATAACTTTCCAGTTATTGTCAAGTGAATGCTTCCTGATGTATTCTGTCACTAGTTCGGGAGTACCATCATTTGAGCAATCATCGCAGACAATGACTTCATCGGGTGTTCTTGTTTGTGTTCTCAAGGAGTCCAGTTGTTCTTCGATTGTTTTCGATCCATTGTAACTGGATATTACGATTGATATCTTCATAACTATTCACCATTCACTTTCGTTTCCAGACCTTTAATTCATGTGTAACCTGCTTTTCCTTTGGCGGGAGCTTCATATAGTCACCATAGAGATTTGACAGGTATGAATCCCAGCATGAAGGAGCTTTGAAGGTGTGCCCTTCAAACGTTACATCAACTAATTGTTCGAATTCCTTCTTGTTCATGCATTCCTTCTCACCGTAAATTCCCCACATTATGCAGCCTACCTTGTTGGCATTCTCATATGGCGTTGAACGTGACAGGTTATCAATGTGTCGATTGCAACGATTGATGCCGATCATCTTGGCAAAGGGGATGACTAATGGCTTTAGCAATATTTTCAGCTTACTTTTTCCTTCGCCAATTTTGGCGAAGTTCAACATCAGTATTTCGCGGTATATTCCGACCTTACGGTATATGCGATTGATTTCCTGATTGTTGTCCGGTAGACCGTCAGTAGGCAGAATGTCGACCCAGATGGAAGTTACTGCCCCTTCCTTTACATAGCCCTGTTCCATGCAGTATCGTGTATCGATGATTTTTATGAACGGATATTGGGAAGTTCCCTGTTCATAGGAAATCAGCTTAAGATATGGTGGGAGGAAATCATCTTTCCTGGAAAGTTCGATCAGTTTGTCATAGTCGGGACGCCTCAATCCGATGTCAACATCATCGTCCCAGGGAATGAAGCCCTTATGGCGTATGGCGCCGAGAAGTGATCCGCCGACGAGGTAAAATTCAATACCTTCCCTTCTGCAGGATTCCTGTAAATCGAGAAGGATGTTCAACAGGACTTTCTTGATTTCATTGGTGCTCAGTAATTTCATATTTACAATATCTCCAGTCATGAAAATGATAAGTTATATTCAGGTTTCTTGAAGCCTTTCAAATCTGCGAACGTTGCAAGGAAGAGAATGTTATAGGAAATTTCCCACATATGTTGGTCAATCAAGGAACTGAGAGCCACCAGGATTAATGTTATTTCCAAAGCGTACATTTCTGATGTCATGAATCTGTGTGAAAGATACAGAAGATATGCAACGAGCAGCAAAAAGACGAATGCACCGAACATCATCAGGACTCTGATATATGAACAGTCGATATAGAAGTAGTCGAATACCTTGCCGTTGCTACCACCGAAACCGTTTTGGGGGATATATTGTCCTAGGACGGTGACGTTGTATTTTTCAAAGGCAATATGGGAGAAGTAGAATCTTCCAGACAAAGCATGGTCGACCAATTTCATAAAATGATTTGATGGATTGTAAAAATATGTCATCAAAATCATAAATGAAACGGCAGATCCTAAAATTATGGCAATGCCTATCGATGTTATTTTTTCCAGAAGGGTGATGGTTTGCTTATAGAAAATGGCGATTAACAAGAAAAATACCATCAAAATTAAATCGACTTTTGTGTCGGTAACTACGTATGCCCATATTGTAATTGAAATCAATCCGATGTATTCAGGTAGCTTCAATTTATAACCACGAAGCAAAGCATAGGTGATCATCAAGTAGAAACACCTTGCTGATAAATCCGATGGGTAAACCGTTCCCAATGCATATCTGAGGGCACCATCACCACGATTAAATACCAAACCGGGTATTATTCTTAATTTAGTGATTATAAATGTCAGTATCAATAATGATGAAATCGTTACGAGAAAGAAACGCAATATCTTTTTAAAGTCGATATTTTTTGCGCCAATGATAGCGATGTAGTAGTAGAATAAGTTCAACTCACCTGCATTCATGCCACTTTGCCATAAAACTATGCCTAAAAATAGCAAGATAAACCAGTCTTTAAGATAATATTCATCAAACGTAATGATCTTTAAAACGATGATTAGTGCGACAAATATTTGTATCCAATATGGGAAGAACATGGGAATAAGACGTTTGATTGCTAAAGTTCCTTGTGCGAATTGAGAGAGAAGGTACATGAATAGAGCGAAAAAGTATGTCCATTCAGGTAGTCTCGGGATTTTTTCCTTTATTTTCATTCCAAGCGTTGAGCTATAGATTTTGTTTTTTAAGATATTATCCATTTTTCTTACTCCTAATTTTCTCGATAATACTTACCAATTTGTTTAAAATTGTAGGTTTTAACAAAAGCAATATTCCCCCGTACACAACAACTCCCAAACCAATTTCAGCTGCAATTGCCAATACGTTTTTAATTGTTGACGTAAAATCAAGCATCATGCAGACGCGTTTGACAACGATAAACATTATTAAGCCGGCTAAGACATACTTGGGAACGTTGATAAACATCTTTTTTAAATTCAGGATGTTTCTGACGTGCCACATTTGATATCCGGTAACGACTATTTCGGAACATACCGTTGCGAATACAGCACCGTGCAATCCTAAAAGATAAATAAACGGCAAATTAAGGATCAGATTGACGATTGCTCCTGAAACGACTGAGCCGGTGTAAACCTTGATCTTGTTAGTCGGCAACAAGTATTGTTGTCCAATAACGTTGCTCCATCCAATCAGGACGATAACGATTGCCTCCAAACAAACGGCCATGCCGACTGGTTTAAACTGCGGGCCAAAGAATAGAGGTGCCAATTTTTGTCCGATGGCTGCCAGTCCGGCAAACATCGGAATTGCGATGCATGAAACGAAGTCAAATGAGTCAGCGGTAAGATTGTTAACTTCATCTTCATTGCCCTCATGAAAGGCGTTGGCAACGTGTGGCAACATGACTGTTCCTGTTGCCGTAACGATTGTCAAAACAAGCTTGACCAACGTGTCAGAACGATCGTAAAATCCGGCAACGTCGCTGTTGACCATTGCCCACAACATAGTTTTGTTCAAAACAAGGTAAACCTGAGTCGCAATCTGCGGAATGAAGAGTGCAATCGTCGGTTTAAAGTGTCTGAACGGATGAAGTTTTCTAAAATCAACTTTGACAAGTGTTTTCCTGACATATGGCCACAAGGTAAGATTTCCGCCGAGAACGGAAATTGAAAGTACGAATATATAGACCCATGTATCGTTTGCATCCTTGACAAACATAAAAATCATGGCCGCTGATGCAAGCTTGACCATGGTGTTTCGCAAAACAGTCTTCTTGAAATCTTCAAGACCCATGTAGAGCCATGAGATATCGACTGCCGCAGCGATAAGGTTAAGAGATTGAATCAGCATATATTCTTTATAGACCGGGCAAAAGGCCAAGTATATGAGAAATGCTCCGTAAGAAATTGTAACCATAACCATTTTCAAAATCTGGATTTCCCAAAAAGCTTCGCTCATCGCTTGCTTGTTTGATCTAAGGTACGCAATTTCGCGGTTGCCATATAGGCCGATACCGATTGAACCCAAGAGAATGAAGTATTGAATCGTCGAGTTCGTTGCGGTGTTGATGCCGATTCCGTGAGCCCCGATTACACGGGAAACGTATGGTGCGGTTATTAATGGCAGTAGAACGGCCAGAAGCTGGTATCCGGCGTTGTAGAGATAGTTTTTAATTACTTTCATATGAATCCTTGCTCGCTTTTCCGCATCTGGCACTTTCAGATGCCTTTGTTTACCAAGATTATGATTGCCTGCAGCGATTTATGGTAATATAATATAATCGACTGTGCAAAAGTGGATTCAAAACCACTAATACCATATTATACACTATAAATCAGTTTAGTTTAAACAAACTATTTTAAATTTAGGTAACATATCTTTAGTGGTAAATTATTGCAAATGTAAATAGTGTATAATGAATAAAAAGTGTTTTTATCAGTTTCGGAGGATAAAAAAGATGACAAAGTATTTAGTTGTAGGTGCTGGCTTGTTTGGTGCAACATTTGCATACGAAGCAGCAAAACGCGGGAACGAAGTGCATGTGATTGAAAAACGCGACCACATTGCCGGGAATATTTATACGAAGGAAGTTCACGGAATTCAGGTTCATCAATATGGTGCGCATATTTTCCATACTTCCAACAAGGAAGTTTGGAACTATGTCAATCAATTTGCTGAATTCAACCGCTATACGAACAGTCCGATTGCTAATTACAATGGCGAAATCTACAACATGCCGTTTAACATGAATACGTTCAACAAGCTTTGGGGAGTGGTTACTCCTAAGGAAGCTTTGGACAAAATCAATGAACAGCGTGCGGTGCTTAATGGCAAGGAACCAGAAAACCTTGAAGAGCAGGCGATTTCGCTTGTCGGAACGGATATTTATCAAAAACTTGTCAAAGGCTACACGGAAAAGCAATGGGGCAGGAAGGCTACGGAACTTCCCGCATTCATTATCCGCCGTCTTCCGGTTCGTTTGACTTATGACAACAACTATTTCAACGATGACTATCAGGGAATCCCGGTTGGCGGATACACTCAAATCGTTGAAAAGATGCTTGCCGATGATAAGATCACGGTTGAAACCGGCGTTGATTTCTTTGATAAAAAGGACGAATATTTGAAAAACTATGACAAGGTTCTTTTCACTGGGATGATCGATCAGTTCTTCGATTATAAGCTCGGAGAACTTGAATATCGCAGCCTGCGTTTTGAAACGGAAGAACTTGACGTTGATAACTATCAAGGCAACGCTGTTGTCAACTACACGGATGCCGAGACACCGTATACGCGTGTGATTGAGCACAAGCACTTTGAATTCGGCAAGGGCGACAAAGACAAGACGGTTATTACGCGTGAATATCCTGCTGACTGGGAACGCGGCGACGAGCCGTACTATCCGGTCAATGACAAGCGTAATAACAGTCTTTATAAGGAATATCAGAATTTGGCTTCAAAAGAAGCAGGAAACGTTATTTTTGGCGGACGCTTGGGGCAGTATCGTTACTACAATATGGATCAGGTTATCGCCGCCGCATTGGGAACAGTTAAAAAAGAATTTGCTGATTAATTTGAGATGAAGCGAGGAATTTTGGTTTGTCATATGAAATTTATGTTGTAAGCCATAAAGATATTCGGATGCCTGAAGGAAACATTTATATTCCGGTTCAGGTTGGACCGGCAAAAGATGATTTTTCTGGATTCGTGCGCGATAATACCGGAGAAAATATTTCAGAAAAGAACCCTAATTATTGCGAACTGACGGCACAGTACTGGGCCTGGAAAAATCGTAAAGCTGATGTTAAAGGTTTGGTACACTACCGACGTTTGTTTTCAAAGGGAAAAAGAATGCTCGGTGCGTCACTTGAAAAAAAGTATGAAAATGTTTTAGATGAAAAAACGCTTGTTGATATTATGGAGAAACATGACGCTGTTCTTCCTAAAAAGCGTAATTACTATATCGAAACTTTATGGTCTCACTATGAACATTCTCACAAAATTGAAGGCCTTGAAGAAACACGCAAGGTTATTGCGGAAAAATACCCTGATTATTTGATGAAGTTTGATGAGGTAATGAAGCGTCGCAGTGCGCATATGTTCAATATGATTATTGCCAAAGACAAGGTTTTTTCAGCGTATTCAGAATGGCTTTTTGATGTTTTGGGAGAAGTTGAGAAACGTGTTGATATTTCAGGGTATTCGGTCAGCGAAGCTCGGATATTTGGCTATATCAGCGAACTTTTGATGGATGTCTGGATTGAGCAAAACCAGATAGACTACGTTGAGTTGCCTGTGATGTTTATGGGTAATCAAAATATGGTCAAGAAGATTTGGATGTTTGTTGTTAGAAAGTTCGGCTTTGTTAAACAACCATAGTTAACGATGTCTGCTTGGATTGAGGGTGAATAATTTGTACAGTAAAAAAAGCAATGGGTGGTTGAAGCACCTTGATTTTGTTTTGGTCGATTTGATCGTTATGCAAATCGTCTACATTGTTTCATATGTTATCCGCCATGGACTCGAAAACCCTTATGATAGGACGTACTACCAAGTCGGTGCATTGGTTATTTTGGTTACTGGCGTTGTGTTTGCCACGCTTTCAGACAACTATCGCAATATTCTTAAGCGTAGCTGGTTGAAGGAATTAAAGGCATCAATCATATACGTCTCAGCTTTGGTTATTGTTTTGGCCTTATATCTTCTTTTGAGTCAGACAACATTTTGGTATTCGAGAACGGTGTTTGTTCTATTGGCGATATTGGGTGTTCCGGCTGTGTATTTTGGCCGATTGATATGGAAGAAGATTGTTTTGGCATATCGAAAGAAAAACGGCTATTCCAAGAAGAGAATGATTTTGGTTTCTTCAAAAGACGATTTTGCTGGCGTTAAGCAAAGAATCGAACAAAAATCATTGGGAGATATTGAGATTTCCGGAGCGGTCTTTTTCGATGATTCAACGGCTGAAGTCGGTAAAAAATATGATGATGTTCCGGTCGTAGGCAGTCTTAATGATTTTACGGACAATATCGTCACTGATTTGGTAGACGAGGTCATGTTCGTTTTGCCTAAGGGCGGGGTAGTTCCAGAAAGTTTGCTGCAGGATCTGCTTAACATGGGGATTACTTCTCACGTGTCAATCAGTGAGCTTTATGACAACGAACGCGGCATGAAGACGATTGAAAAGGTCGGTGGCTATACCGTTATGACGGAAAGCTTGAAAATTGCATCCGGTTTTCAGTTGGCACTGAAACGTTTGATGGATATCGTCGGTGCGCTTGTCGGTTTGTTGATTACGGGAATTTTGGTAATCATCATCGGGCCGATCATTTATTTTTCGGATCCCGGACCAATCTTCTTCTCGCAAAAACGTGTCGGTCAAAACGGGCGAATTTTCAAAATTTACAAATTCCGCAGCATGTATCAGGATGCAGAGGAACGCAAGAAAGAACTTATGGCGATGAACACGATGAAAGGGTTCATGTTTAAGGCAGACAATGATCCTCGAATCATCGGTTCGGGCAAGGATGGCTCGAAACATGGCATTGGTTGGTTTATTCGGAAAACGTCATTGGATGAATTTCCGCAATTTTGGAACGTTCTTAAGGGAGAAATGAGTCTTGTCGGGACGCGACCGCCGTTGATTGATGAATGGAAAAACTACGAAAAGCATCATCGTGCTCGTCTTGCGGTTCGTCCCGGAATTACCGGCATGTGGCAGGTCAGCGGTCGTTCCGACATTACGGATTTTGAAAAAGTTATTGAACTTGATATGAAGTATATCGATAACTGGTCGATTTTTGAAGACCTTAAAATTTTGGGACTGACGGTGAAGGAAGTCTTCAGCGGTGAAGGTTCCAAGTAAGATGTTGCAGGAGTCAAGTTGAACTTGGCTCCTTGTTTTTATGCTATTTGGAGGTAAGAATGGATAAGCCTTTAATTTCGGTGATTTTGCCGGTCTATAATGTTGAGAAATATTTATCTGAATGTATGACTTCATTGTTTGATCAGACATATGAAAATCTTGAATTCGTAATGGTTGATGATGGATCTACGAATAAAGAATGTTCAAAAATGTGCGATGAATTTTTAAAAAAGGATAAACGCGTGGTTGTTTTTCATAAGGAAAACGGCGGACTGTCAGATGCAAGAAATTATGGCATCAAGAAAGCAAAGGGGCAATATGTGACATGCGTGGATCCTGATGACATCGTTGATAAAGATTATGTTGAGTATCTCTATTTTCTTGTTGAAAAGTATCATTGCAAAATGTCGATTTGTCAGCATCGAGTTCATTATGACAATGGCAATGTTAAAAATTTGGGATCTAAGGGCGATGAGAAGATGTCGAACAAGCATTGTCTCGAAAGAATGCTTTATCATGATGTCATTGATACTTCTGCTTGGGCTAAATTGTATCGCAAGGATCTGTTTGACGATGTTGAATATCCCAAGGGAAAGCTCTTTGAGGATATCGGAACGACCTATGCTCTGATGTTAAAATGTGATGACGTTGCGGTGGGGTATGAAGCAAAGTATACGTATAATTTCCATAACAATTCAATCGTCAATGGGACATTCAAAATGAATAAGCTTGATATGATTGAAATGACTGATAAAATGGCCAGTGACGTCTTGTGCGTCTATCCCGATTTGCGTGAAGCCGTACTCAGACGTCAAGTTTATTCAAGACTAAGTACGCTGAATCAGATGCTTAATGCGGATGGTCAAGCAGTTAATCAAAAGAGAGTCGAAATCATTAAATATGTGAAACAAAACAGCAGAGAAGTCGCTAAGAATCCTAAGACGCCTAAACGAGACAAGATAGCTTTTATCTTGCTCAAGATAGGATATCCGTTATACAGATTCTGTTGGTTGCAGCATCAGAAAAAAATCATGAATAACTAGCAAAATCCTCCAAAAATGCTGAGAAATTTTTGGAGGATTTTTGTAATATACAATGCTAATGATAATCGTGGTTAATGATGTCGGCCAGGTAATTTTGTCCAGATTTTAGTTTTTGTCGTTTGACCATGTCCATTTTAACATTGTCAATTGCTTTAATCAATCCGTCAATATCGTCTTCCCACAATTTGTAAATATAATCATATGTTTTGATGTTTTTAATTCCAAGTTCCTGCTTGAAAAAAGCACTTGGCTTTATTTGTTTTGATCCTCCCTTTCTGTTTGATTTGTTATTTTTAAAAGCCATATATCCTTCAAGCCATTCAGTATGTTTGTATAAGTGAATGGCTTCAATTTCTTCACGTGTAATGTAATACCTTACTGTAGAAATCAAACGATTGGACTCCAATTTTTTGAAATTTCTATTGGTAGAATCCAAAACAACATGAATATTGACAGGTTTGCTGAATCCGTGTGATAAGAAATTATTGGCATAGTCCAGTTCATTAAGATAATCTTGAACTGTGGTTCCGTCTGATGATTGTATGATTGAGTTAAGCGGAAAAATCAGTTTGTTGTTATTGATGAGCAAATCCATTATTGCTTTTTCGGAAGCTCCCTCAACCATTATTCCGTTGTATTCTTCTGGAAGTTTGCTCATCGCTTCAGCTCCTTTACGTGCTTTGAAACATCTGATTTTAGTTCGATATATTTCTCATAATCTGGTTGGGTGTTTGTAATACTGCCACTTTCGAATAGTTCGCTATTTTTAAGCTCTGAACGTGCATTTGAATCACTCAGTCTCAAAATTGATGACTGAAGAGTATCATTGTTTCTGGAAATTACATATTCTTGATCTTTGCGCTGAAGATCATTTGTAAGTTCCATATAATGCGTCGTGTAGATTATGGAAGCATTATTTTTGTTGGTCTTAGGATCCATGAACAAGCCTATAAAATCTCTCGCAATTTGTTTATTTATATGGATTTCAATTTCATCGACAATGATGGTTGAACCGCTTCGTAAAGCTCCAAGGATCCAAAAGAACAAACTGATTCCTTTGATCGTGCCTGAAGAAAGGATGTTAGAGAAACTTGAGAAATCATTGGAAGTGATTACTTCATCAGAACCTTTAAACTTCAAAGAATAGCTTATGACGGCATCATTATTAGAATCTCGATTGTAGCGAAGATAATCTATGGAGTTGTCCAGGTATCCAAGCAAAGATTCAGGTGTTTTATCCGAAAAATGATAGGGAATATTGAGGTTCGTGAAAGAAGATGTTGACATGACTCTTGGAGCATAATCGATACCTACGCTTTTGAAGTAAGAATCTTTTGGACTTAGCATTGAATTTTTCGCCAATTTACTTCTGTATCTTGGCTGACCCATTTTTTGCGGGTTAAAAAGATTTTTTCTAGAACAATTCCTTTGCGAGTCTGAGTAGATTGCCTCTTCTTCTACATACCAGCTGCTGCTGGTTTCATCTATTTCTTGTTTTTTTTGTTTAAAAATTGTTTGAATGACATACCTTTTGTTGTCATCGCTTGCAATTCTGGCTTCGACTTTAATGTAGTCAGTATTTTTTCGGAGCTTTAGCGTACTTTCTAATAATGTTTGGTCAATTGATTTCTCTTTTAAATAAAAATCGCTCAAGCCGCTGAAGATATTAATCAACATTGTCTTGCCGACTGCGTTAATACCGACTACGCTGGTAACTTTGTTTAACTTTACCGTGTTAGAAAATGAGAATATTGATTTTCTTGTTTTTTGAGTGTCTTGTCCCGAAATGTCTATTCCAAAATAGCTTCCATCTTTGAACAGGTAATGATTGTATATTTTAAAACCAATTAATTTTGTTATCGACATTAATGCAACCTCCTTTTGCGAAAAATTACAGTTTAACTGTAATTTTTCGTTACAAGTAAATAATATACTTAATAGGTTCGGTATTCAAGAAAAATGAATTGATAGCAGTTAATCCGCATGATATAAATGATTTCAATCAAAAATAAAAACTCCAAACGTTGGATTCGACGTTTGGAGCGTAATAATATATAACAGATAAACTGTTAATTCATTGCCACATGACCGTTCATCTTGCCATGCGGCTTTTTATGATGATCGTTGTTGTCCTGATGATATTTTTCTTTCGAGTATCTTGCGCGCAAGCCCCACAAAATCGAAACGGTATCAACGACTTCCTGGAACATTGCGCCGACAAGGGCCGGAATAACGCCCGTACTTGCGATCAGCATCAAACCGATGCAGATGAAGATGCCGATCAAAACCGCCTGACGAGCAATGCGCATGGTATCTTGCGCAATTATGACGGCTTTGGAAACTTTTGACAGATCGTCTTTCAAAATAACGATGTCTGCCGATTCACTCGCAGCCGTTGATCCGTTGGCACCCATAGCGATTCCGACGTCTGCCGTTGCAAGAGAAGGAGCATCATTGACTCCGTCTCCGACCATGATGACGGGGCGCTTGTCTTTTGAAACGTTCTTCAAAGCGCTGATTTTGTCTGTTGGGAGCAAATCGGCCTTAACGTCGGTAATTCCGACTTGCGGAGCAATTTTTTCAGCGATTGCTTTTTGATCGCCCGTCAGCATGACGAGATGTTCAACACCGTGTTCTTTCAGTGACTTCATGGTTTCCGGAGCTTCTTTACGGATATGATCAAGGAAGATCACGTATCCCCAAAGCTTGTCATCGACGGAGACGTAGATGGCAGTTTCAGGCAATGACTCCATTTTGTCCGTTGGAGCGACGTACTCAAGTTTTCCGACCATGACCTTGTGACCGTTGATTTGAGCTTTGATTCCCTTGCCGGTTTCTTCTTGCAGCTCTTCCGGCGGATCGAGGTCGATTCCTTGTTCGTTTGCGTACGAAACGAGCGAACGCGCAAGAATGTGGTTTGATGCCTGTTCTGAACTTGCCGCAAGTTCGAGCAGCTTGTTTTTATCAATGCCATCCAGCGCAACGACTGAATCAACCGTCAGTTTCCCGCTTGTAATGGTCCCGGTCTTGTCAAATGCAGCGGTTTTAGCCGTTGCGAGTTTTTCTAAGACGTCTCCCGTTTTGATGACGACACCGTTTCTTGATGAGCGACTCATCCCGGAAACGATGGCAACCGGTGCTGCCAGAATAAGCGGGCAAGGCGAAGCAACGACCAGAACTTCTGCAAATCTGACCGGATCTTTTGAGATGAACCATGCAAGACCTGCGATAATTACGGCAATCGCCGTGAACGGAACCGCATATCGATCGGCCATTCTGACGAATTTGCCGGGTTTGCTGTCGGCTTCTTTGACCAATTGAACCAAGCGTTGGTATTGACTGTCTTTAGCCAGTTTATCGACGACCATCGTTAAAGAAGCATCCCCGTTGACTGATCCGGAATAGATGTCATCACCGACTTTTTTGCTTACCGGGACGGATTCTCCGGTCAAAGAAGATTCGTCCAGACTGCTTTGACCAAGAATAACGTGACCATCGACCGGAACGAGTTCCCCCGGACGCACGACAAGCTTATCGCCGATGTTTGCTTCATCAACGGAAATGTCTTCAGTTTCATCCCCGTTCAAACGATGGGCGACATGCGGTGAATTGTCAAGCAGCGCCTTAAGTTCCGTGTGTGCTTTTTTCGAAGCGTAATCTTCAAGCGAATCGCCTCCGACAAGCATGATCAAAACGATCATGGAAGCCCAGTACTGACCTACCGCAAGCGTTGAGACAATCGCCATGATTGCCAGAAGGTCAACCCCGTAGTCTCCTGATTTAAGTGATTTGATCATTTCATATAGCATTGAAAGCGAGATGATGGATCCGACGATCGTAATCAGCGCTTGTGCAAAGAGCTGCTGTTTTAAGCCGAACTCCAAGATAAGCGCAACAAGGCCGATCCCCAAAATGATCCACAATTTTGTTGAATGTTTCATTGTTTTTTCCTCCTTCGAGTGGAATCCCGTACGCTGATCCTTATTACGTCTCAAAGGTAACACGAGATGAAAATAATGTAAACTAAAATGATTCTAAATAAAAATTATTCTCAATTGGGGCGCTGAAACGTTGATTTCACGGGAATTTGACAGAGAGGCTTAAAAACGTCAAATGAAAATGGTTATCAATTAGATATCAATCGGAGCTCTGCATTTGTAAAGAGAATCATAATTAAATTGTGGTATAATTTATATTATATGATTATTGCATCGAGAGAGGTTTTTAACATGAACATTGCTGTAATATTTGCCGGCGGCGTTGGCTCGCGAATGCGGAGCAAGGAGCGTCCGAAACAATTCTTGAACATGCATGGCAAGCCGATTATTATCCATACGCTCGAATTGTTTGAAAATCATCCTGAAATTGACGCGATTGTCGTTTCTTGCGTTAAAGATTGGATTCCTTACTTCAAGGATTTACTAGAGAAATATAACATCAAAAAGGTGAAAGAAGTCGTTGAAGGCGGAGCCACTGGGCAAGATTCCATTTACAACGGACTTTGTGCCGCAGAACGCGTTGCAAATGGTGAAGAATCCGTTGTGCTGATTCATGACGGTGTTCGTCCTTTGATTCGACCGAAGACGATTTCTGACAATATCGAATCGGTCAAAAAACGCGGAAGCTCAATTACGAGCGTTGTCGTAAAGGAAACCGTTCTTATGGTGGATGACGAAAACGGAATCGAAGAAGTCCCTGATCGTTCTCGTTCTCGATTGGCACGTGCGCCGCAAAGTTTTTGGCTTAAAGACATTATTGGTGCTCATCGGAAAGCAATCGCTGAAAACAAGCACGATTTCATTGACTCATGCTCAATGATGCAATATTACGGACACAAGCTTTACCTCATCGAAGGACCGCAGGAAAACATCAAGATTACGACCCCCGATGATTTCTATACGATGCGTGCATTGTTGGATGCAAGAGAGGATGAACAAATCTATGGCCTTGAATAACGTGTTGACGGAAGATTTGAATTCTCTTTTAGCGAGTGAAATCGAGTGGAGCAATTTTAAAGATAAAAGAATTTTGGTAACGGGCGCAACGGGACTTGTCGGATCAATGGTTGTCAGGACATTGATTTATGCAAACGAAAAATTGAATCTGGGGCTTAAAGTAATCGGACTGATTCGCAATCAAGCAAAGGCTGACAAGATATATGAAGGATGCATGGGAAAAGATGCTCTTTCTTTTTGTTTGGACGATCTTTCTGGTGATGAGCCGATTTCGTTAGAAGGAAAAGTTGATTATATCGTGCATGCCGCTGCGGTTACGACTTCTAAGGTAATGGTTTCTGATCCCGTAGGAACGATTGACGTTGCCTTGAAGGGAACCAAAAATATTTTAAACCTTGCTGTTGAAAAAGGAACAAAAGGCGTTGTCTATATTTCTTCAATGGAAATTTACGGTCAGTCTGCTGATCCTGAAGATACAAAGGAAAATGATTTGGGTTATGTTGATTTGGCCGCTGTCAGGAGCTGCTATCCTGAAGGAAAGAGAATGTGCGAATGCATGTGTACTGCTTACGCCGCACAACATGGAATCAGAATCTCTTCTGCACGCTTGGCTCAAACGTTTGGAGCAGGTATCCTGCCGACAGAAAATCGCGTATTTGCACAATTTGCAAGAAGTGCGCTCAAAGGAGAAGACATCGTTCTTAAGACGGAAGGCAAGTCTGAAGGAAACTATGTCTATACGATTGATGCGGTTAAAGCCATTTTGATGCTTTTGTACAAAGGTGAAGCAGGACAGGCTTATAACGTAGCCAACGAATCGAGCCACACGACTATCAGAAAAATGGCTGAGCTGGTCTCGAAGACATTATCTCAGGAAAAGTCAAAGGTTGTGATCGATATTCCTGCTGACTCAAAGAAACTGGGATATGCACCAGACGTTAAGATGAAATTGAATTCCGACAAAATAGAGTCGCTTGGTTGGAAACCGACAGTTGGACTTGCCGATGCATATCGCAGAATGGCTGAATGGATGAAGGAACAAAAAATGATCTGATTGTCTGAATCATATAGAAAGCGAGGAGTTGCCCATGTTTCCCGAAAGAATGCGAGCCTTGCGCATGGGGCGCGGACTGACGCTTGAACAGTTGGCCCAAGAGCTGAACGAAATGAATGTTTCATACAACCAAAAGAAAAATACCAGGTCGCAGCTCAGTAAGTGGGAATGCGGCGTCAATACTCCGACCTATCTTGATATCAGGCAGCTTGCCGAGTTTTTTGACGTTTCGACCGACTATTTGTGCGGTCGGGCAATCAAAAAGGTTGATTTGGTTGAAACCCTGGCTTCAAGCGCAGACGTTTGTTTTGGGGTGCAAAAGCTTGATACGAAAGAAAAAGGCGAGCTTTATGAGCTGATCAAGGGCTTTCTGAAAGGAAGAAAGGAACGAGGCTTGCGCGGACCCGTTGAAGAAAACGGCGACATGCAGCTGAATCTGGAGAATTTTGATGAAGAAGACGATCGTTGTTAATTTACTGCTGAATACTGTGGGAGCATTCTTGTACACCGTTGCAATCAACGGTTTTTTGATTTCGAATCATCTGGGCGAAGGCGGCGTGACCGGTCTCATGACGATTTTCTACTACTTGCTGAAAATTGCGCCGAGCCTGACGAACATCGTGTTGAACGGACTGCTGCTTCTGATCGGTTGGAAATTGCTGAATAAGCAGACCGTTTTTTATACGTTATATACGATCACGATGATTTCGGTCTTTTTGAAGCTGATCGGATCAATGCGTTTCCCGCTGCACGATCCGCTGGTGGCAGCACTGATCGGTGGAGCATTGATGGGAGTCGCAATGGGCTTTATCATGAAAGGCGAGGGAACTTTGGCAGGTTCCACGATTCTTGCCAGAATCGTCAACAAGTTCTTCGGCATCAAAACAGGTTCTGCCATGCTTTGTTTTGATCTGATGGTGGCAATCCCGTCAGCGGTGATTATCGGCTTTGAAAACATGCTGCTGACGATCGTTGAACTGTATTTGTCAGCGGTAATATTGAACAAACTGCTTGCACAATTCGTGGAAAAACGCTCCTTGACGATTATCTCGGAACGTTTCGAAGAGCTGGCTTCGGCATTGTCCGATGCGACAAAGCAGGGTGTGACGATCATCGACGGTCACGGGTACGTCAGCGGACAAAAAAAGCAGCTGCTTTATTGCGTTTGCGACACGAAGGATCTGGTGAAATTAATGAACCTGATTACTGAGCTTGATCCGAAGGCATTCGTCGTGATGGAAGAGGTCAGAAGCACATATGGCAAAGACTTGTTGAGGATTCTGTAACTTACGGAAAATTTACAATTCGGAGTATTCATTAAACTGTTCGTTCATGGTAAAATTAATTTGAATAAATAGTAAGGGAGAACCGTGATTGTCACTAATTGAAAAATTGTATGGTCCGTTTTTTGATTTGGAAAATTGGAAGACGGTGATTACGTCTGGCGAGGACTGGATGATTATCCTCTCGCTTGTTTTGATTGAATGTTTGCTGTCGGTTGACAATGCGATCGTGCTTGCCGCACAGACGCAAAAGCTTCCGGATAAGGTCCAACAGGAAAAATCTTTGTTTTACGGATTATGGGGAGCGTATGTCTTTCGCTTCATCATGATCGGACTCGGAGCATATTTGATCAATTTTTGGGAAGTCAAAGTTTTTGGCGCGTTGTATCTGATGTATCTGTCTTTGAACCACTTTTGGAAGATGCGTCATCCGGAATCGGTGCACCACCGGGAGAAAAAAGGGCGTTTTCAAATTTTGCCGCTTTTCTGGTCCGTAGTCGTGTCGATCGAATTGATGGATATGGTCTTTTCAATTGATTCGATTTTGGCTTCGCTTGCAATTTCGCCAAATCCGGTCATCGTTTTGATCGGTGGTCTGATCGGTATTTTGTGTATGCGAGGAATTGCGGAAGTCGTCATGAGACTGATGGAAATCCTGCCTGAACTTGAAGTTACGGCATATATTCTGATTGCATTGATTGCGGTCAAGCTGTTTCTGACGATTCCGATGATCGATATCGAAATTCCGGCTGCGCTGTTTGGCGGAATCGTGTTGGCTTCATTAGCGGTAACGGTTGTCGTGCATAAGATAAGAAATTAATAAGCAGCTTTGAAGGCTGGGAAAAACTCTGCCTCAAATTGAAAACCCGGATGACTTGCAATTAATTGCAAATCTAATCCGGGTTTTTGCGTATGCAGGTCCAGTTATCTGTTATGCTTGAAATAAGCAAAAAAAGTCTGTTTTCATTTCCATGTGTCAAAACGTCCAAAAATGGGACAGAGGCAGAGGGGGAAGTCTGATTTTTGTATGCCTGACTTTTCAAAAACGGGGCGTGCTGCCTCGAAAGTAGAACAAAAATCCAAAAAATTGGGAAAATATTCTACCGACGCCACCAAAAACGAGGCGCGCGGCCTCGAAAGTAGAATAAAAATCCAAAAAATTGAGAAAATGTTCTACTCGTTTGCCTTCGCCAAAGCAGTGTGGTCTCAGATTACGGTCAAATCTCAATAATCGGCGTTTTGCCCGTAACGGATGGCTGCATTTTACGAGCAGATTTCAAAAATTGGCGTTTGGCCCGTAACAGAGGGCTGCATTTTACGGTCAAATCTCAAAAATCGGCATTTTGCCCGTAACCGGGGGCCGATATTTACGGGCAGATTTCAAAAATCACCCATTTGCCCGTAAGCCGGGCCTGACTCATTGATTGAGCAGGCGCTGCGCAGTTCTGTATTTGACAAAAAAGTTTGTTTTCATTTAATTCAAGAGGAAAATGGGACTTTTTTCCCGGCTTCTTTTTGAAATCAAGGAGGAATCAAGATGCTGATCGAAAGACTGAATATTTTATTGCCTTACCAAGTGAGACGCTTGACAGAAGAAGACGGTGATGAAATTTTTGCTTTGCAAAGAAGACATCCCGAATATCATGCGCTGTTTTTGAATCATAAAGTTAAAAAAGCAGACGTGCTAAGCGATTTGACGAGCATTCCGGAAGGTGTTTTGCCGGAAAACAAGTTTTATCTCGGAATGTATGATGTCGACAATCTCGTTGCGATTGCTGACGTTGTACTGAATTTTCCAACATCCAAAACCGCATGGCTGGGGCTGATCATGGTCGATTATGATGTCGTCGGTCAGGGAATCGGAGGAAAAATCATCGAAAAGCTGAAACAAGCATTGATGCGCGAACGTTTCAAACAGTTGTGCACGCTTATTCCAATAGAATCTGATGTCGGCTCTTTCTTTGATGCGCACGGTTTTTTAACGGGTGAAGAAATGCCGATGGGTGTTCGAGAAGACGGATGCGAAATTGTCGGGAAACTGAGGACCGTTGATTTGAATATAATCAAGTAGAAGTGTTTATAATGATTTCTATGTCTTTATGAGACTATTTATGTGATTATCGTTATTTTCATTGACTTATTGGTACAAATGATATACGATAATCTTATGAAAGCGTTTAAATTAAATGGAGGTACCGTTATGTATAAGCTTATCGTATGTGACATGGATGAAACTCTGCTTGCCGACAACAAGACGATTACTCCGAAAACCGTTGAAGCAATCAAGCGTGCCGTTAAAAAAGGCGTCCGTTTTTCACCGAATACCGGTCGCGGCTTCTTATCCGTGCAGGATGATCTTGAGAAACTGGGATTGAAGGATGTTTCGGGACAATACGTCATCTCGAATAATGGGGCCGTAATCGTTGAAAATAAGAACAACAGAATCGTTAAAACGGAAACGATGAAGTTTGAAACCGTAAATGAGTTGTTCAAGCTCGGGATTGAACATCCTGAGTATTGCGTTCATATCTATACGCCCGACGAGTTATACATCTGGAATTTGACCGATGAAGAATTTGCTTATATTGACGGGCGACTTAACGATTATGAACAGCCAAAAGACGAAAGCATCGAATTTTTGAAGGAAAAGCAGATTACAAAGATCATCTTCAGCGTGCCGTCTGAAGGTGAACGCCTTGCACTTCAAAAATACGTTCAGGAAAACTTTGAAGAAATGAACATTACTTTTTCGTCTGATCGCTATATCGAGTTCAACTCAAAGGAAGCAGACAAGGGGCAGGCGGCTTTGCATCTTGGTGAGCTTTTAGGAATCAAGCCGGAAGAAATCATCGCAATCGGTGACAACGGCAACGATGTTCCGATGATCAAGGCAGCCGGTTTGGGCGTATCAGTGGCCAACGGCCGTGAATTTGTCAAAGAAATCGCAGACTACGTGACGGAAGCAGACAACAACCACGATCCTGTGGCTGAAGTGATCGAAAAGTTTATTGATTAGGGGCTGATGTGTTATACTCATTTTAGATGAGGTGATCAGATGGCCAAAAAAACGAATGAGCACGCGTTTGCAGAAGACATCAAACAGGCACCGCTCGTGGTCGTTGACTTCTTTGCGGACTGGTGCGGTCCCTGCAAGATGATGGCACCGGTGCTTGAACAGCTTGAGCGCGATTTTTCGGTTAAGGAATATCGCGGGCGGGTCAAGTTTTTGAGTGTTGACGTCGAGCATCACAGAAAGCTTGCCGAAGATCGCAACGTGATGAATCTGCCGACTTTGATGATTTTTGAAAACGGCGTGGCCAAGGAGAAGGTCGTCGGGTACCGCAAGTACGGCGATCTGAAGAGGTATCTCAAAGAGAAGCTTGCGGAGTGTTAGAAGCCGGGTTGACCCGGCTTTTTTTGTGGAAGGAAGGGCGGAAATTTCATGCGGTGCATGACCTGCAGGGGAAATGTCGACATGAAACGCTGACAGGCGTATACTTAGTAGTCATGGGGTGATTTTTGTGAAATTGGCTGAAAATATCAGCGTTGCATGCTTTGCATTTTTCGGTGGAGCAATGCGATACGTGCTGTCACAGAATTTCTGTGCGGCGGGGACATTGATTGCCAACCTGTGCGGGTGTTTTTTGCTGTCGTTCATAACTTTTTTCGTTATCAAACGTGCCAAGTGGCCGTCCTGGCTGACGACCGGGTTAGGAACCGGCATGATCGGGGCGTTGACCACTTTTTCGACGTTTTCGTTTGAAACGGTGGCATTTTTGCAGCAAGGAGCCGTTTTGATTGGCGTAACGTATTGGCTGGTCAATTTGTGCGGTGGCCTGCTTTTTGCGGCACTAGGCTGCGCATTGGGAGGAAAATTATGATAATTACGGGCATCGGTGCAGCAATCGGGGCACTTGTTCGCTATAACCTGACTGCATTCATCAAAGGAAAACTTGGCACGAATTTTCCGATTGCAACGCTGATCATAAATCTGACCGGGGCCTTCTTGCTTGGAATCGTCAAGGATACTGAGTTTGCGCTTCTTGTCGGGACCGGCATTCTCGGCGGCTATACGACGTTTTCGACTTATAACGTCGAGCTGTTGACGCTGATCAGAAACAAAGCCTGGAGCAAGGCCTGTTCCTACTTTGTTTTGAGCGGCATCTTCGGCCCTGTTGCGGCTTTTCTCGGCTGGTATCTGGCCGGTTTGTGTTAGAATGAAAGTATTATAAAAGTGAAAGGTGTTTAAAATGAAGATTGCTGTTTTAACGGACAGTTCTGCGGCACTGACGCCGACCGAAACCGCCGCGTTGCATGTGGCGACTCTGTATTTGCCAATAACGCTGGGAAATGCAGAGTATCGCGAGAGTCTCGATGCTTCTGACGAAACGATTATTCGCCGTGCCAAATTGTCCAGAGACATCTTGAGCCTGGGGCAAAATTCTCTGCAGGAAATCGGCGAAATTGTGCACAAACTCAGCGAACAAGGCTATGAGGCATGCGTTGCCATTCATATTTCAAGCGGAATTTCCGGCCTTGGCGGCAACCTTGTCACATACTCGAACATGCGCGAATGCCCGATTCCGCTTTACGTGTTTGACTCGCGTGCTACAGGGATTCCGCAAAAGCATCAGGTCCTGCTTGCATGCGCGCTTGCCAAAGCAGGATTTTCTCCGGAAGACATCTTAAGCAAGTTGGCCGTTTTTCGAAAATCTCAGCAAACGTACCTGTTCGTAAACGATGTGCATACTCTGCTTAAGACGGGGCACATCTCAAATCATCTTCCAAGCGTCGTTCCGCTCAAAACCTTGTTGCGTTTCAATGAGGACGGCTGTCTTGAACTTGAGGGAAAAGTTTTGCTGATGAAAAATACTTATGAAGATCTTGCTGAAAAACTCGAATTTCAGCTGAGCCTGATGGGCAGCGATTTTTCTTTCAGCATGATGTATGATGAAGCGGCAGCTTCTGACTGGGGCACCATTGACGAAAAACTGCATACCGATTTTCCGCGTCTTCACATCGAACGTATGCCGATGAAACCGTCGCTTTGGTCATATGCGGGGAAAAAGAGCGCACTGCTTTCGTTTGAACCGGATTGGAAATTATATGTTTGATATTTGACAAGAAACGTCGGGTTGCTGTAAGCGGCCGGGCGCTTTTTTGCGTGTTTGCGGAATGTTTAGATGCAGTGCTCGCGGAGGCAAAAGTAGACAAAAACCGATCAAAATGTCTGAATCTTGTCTACCGACCCGACCGAAATCGGTGCACACGGAGGCAAAAGTAGACAAAAACCGATCAAAATGCCTGAAATTTGTCTACCGACCCGACCGAAATCGGCGCGCGCGGAGGCAAAAGTAGACAAAAACCGATGAAAATGTCTGAAATTTGTCTACCGACCCGACCGAAATCGGCGCACGCGGAGGCAAAAGTAGACAAAAACCGATGAAAATGTCTGAATCTTGTCTACCGAGCCGACGAAGACAGCGCGCGCAGATCCGAAAACAGACCTGACTCAGTCGTCCGCACCAAAACCGCACTCCCGGAAATAATAAAAGCAAGCGTGCACGTTTCGATCCGTGGTACACTATACCCATGTGGAGGAAAAATGATGCGAAAGATATTTATTATTGAAGATGAACAAGATATCATTCAGGCCGTTCATGATGAACTGAAAAAGTGGGGATACGACGTGACCGGCGTTTCGGACTGGGACAACATGATGGCGGAAGTCAAGGAAGCCGATCCCGTTTTGATTTTGATGGACATTACGCTTCCGATGTATGACGGCTTTTACTGGACACAGCAGATCAGGTCCTTTTCACAGGTGCCGATTATTTTTATTTCGGCCGCCGATTTTGATCAAAATGCCGTGAGGGCGCTGATGATCGGTGCGGATGATTATCTGGTCAAGCCGTTTGCGATGGATCTTTTGACGGCGAAGGTTCAGGCCGTGCTTCGCCGTGTAAATGCAGTGCAGGAAAAGAGTCTGGAAAAATTTGGCTGCGAACTCAATTTGTTGACCAACGATCTGGATTTTCAAGGAGAAAGCGTCAGACTGACACCGACTGAGGGACTGATCATGAAGCTGCTCATGCTGAATGCAAACCAGACGGTCAGCAAGAAGAAACTGATTTCGGCATTGTGGCAAGGAAACAACTTTATCGACGAAAATGCGCTGAACGTCAACTTGAGCAGGTTGCGCGGCAAGCTCTCGACGCTTGAAGGACCGCTCCAGATTACGACGGTCAGGGGCCAGGGCTATCGCTTAGAGGAAAAATTATGATCAAGAAATATTTGGCGGACTGCTGGTCGACATTGATCGTATATTTGTTTTGCGTGGCTGTCTTTGCGCTTTTTTGCGTGCTTTATGATTTGAAATTCAGTTTGATCGGCGACTTCGTGCGTTTTACCTGGCTCGTAGCGGTCGGTGCTGCATTTTTTAAAACCGTGCGGACGTTTCGAATTCTCAGACGCATTGAAAATGGCAATATTGACGAATCTTTTGGCAGGACGCTCGTTGAAAGAGAATTCTTGCGCAAGATGAGTGAAGAAAAGGACAATCTTAATCAGCGCGCGCAAAAACTTGAGCAGGAGTTCAAAGAGCGTTACGATTATCTGATCGTCTGGAGTCATGAGATGAAGACGCCGCTGACGGCACTGAAGTTGATGGCCGATGCGGCGGATGTCGTGGACAGCGCGCGCGTGCAAAAGCAGGTTGATAATGCCGAATATCAGTTGAATCTGCTGCTTAATTATGAGCGCTTGTCCGATTTTAACCATGACATCGAGTTCGTTTCGATTGATCTGCTTGAGCTCGTGCAGCAGATTTTGCGCGAAAACATGACGTTTTTCGTCGACAAAAACCTGACGCTTGACGTGGCGGTGCCGCATAAAAAGCTTTTGACCGACAAGAAGTGGATGTCGTTCATCTTGGAGCAGATTTTGGTTAATGCCAGCAAATACAGTGCTCCGCATCAGCAGATCATGATCGGTTACGACGATGGCGTGCTTTTCATCCAAGATGAAGGAATCGGCATTTCGCAATCCGATCTGCCAAAAATCTTTGAAGCAGGATTCACCGGAGAAAACGGCAGAAAGCACGGTGCCGCAACTGGAATGGGGCTTTATATCGTCAAACGGGTCAGCGAATTTTTGAAGATCGACGTTGCGGTCGATTCAAAACTGGGAGCGGGGACCGTTGTCAGACTGGATTTGAATCGGATTCTGGATTTATAAAAAATAACAAACTGTAAGGTTCCTGTCGCACATGTAACTATGATTGCGGTGGGAATCTTTTTATAATAAAGGAGTAATGAAACAGGAGGAATGAAAAATGAGTATTTTAGTGTTGAACCATATCAGTAAATCATTCGGCAAAGGGGACAGTCAAGTTGACGCATTGCGCGATATCAGATTCAGCGTTGAAGAAGGGGAATATGTTGCCATCATGGGGGAATCCGGTGCCGGCAAATCGACGCTTTTGAATATCATCGCAACGCTTGAAACGGCAACGGGCGGTCAGATCGCGCTCAATAATCAGGATCTGTCAAAGCTCAAGGAAAAGGAAAAAGCAGCGTTCAGACGTCAGCATTTGGGATTTGTCTTCCAAAATTTCAACTTGCTTGACACTTTCAACAATCGCGACAACATCTTTTTGCCGCTCGTTTTGAACAAAGTATCGCATAAGGAAATGGAAAAGCGCCTTGAACCTTTGGCAAAGGAGCTTGAAATTGAGCAATTGCTCGATCGTTATCCGTACGAAATTTCCGGTGGTCAAAAACAGCGCGTGGCAGCCGCCAGAGCATTGATCACGAATCCTGATCTGCTGTTGGCCGATGAACCGACCGGAGCGCTCGATTCTCAAAATACGAAGCGCCTGCTTGTGTTGTTTGACAGAGTCAATAAGCAGGGACAGACGATTCTGATGGTTACTCACAGTTCGCAGGCCGCAAGCTACGCCAACAGAACGCTGTTTATCAAGGACGGCATCATTTATCACGAGCTTTACCGCGGGGACATGTCGCAAAAAGACTATGCTAAAAAGATTTCGGACAGCATGACCGTTTTGACGGCTGAATAAGGGGGAAAAAGGGATGTTGAAACTTAAACTTGCAAGACAGACCATCAGCAAAAACTTGCAGCTTTATTTGCCGTTCCTTTTGGCAAATGCAGTGCTGGTCGGAATCAACTACATTTTCTTTTCAATGACGACGAATAAAAGTCTTGAAAAGCAAAATTACGGATCCGTTCTGATTCAGCTGATGAACATCGGACTTGTCTTCACCCTGGCAATCACTTTCTTCTTCATGATCTACATCAACAGCATCGTCAGTCGCCGTCGGAATCACGAGCTTGGGCTTTACAGCATTTTGGGGATGACAAGATCTGACCTTGGAAAAATGATTTTTTTCATTGATGCGATCATGTTTGTAGCAAGCTCAGTTCTGGGACTTGTTTTTGGAGCAACTTTCGTCAAATTCGTCGGACTCGGGTTGAAAAAATTGCTTGATATGGGACACTTTGATATTCCGGTATTCAGCTCCGTTGCAGCAATCATCTGCGTCGGATATTTTGCAGCCGTGTATTTTATATTGCTCTTGGGCGACTTATGGCGCTTACGCTCGGTCAACCCGCTTGACTTGTGGAAGGCAACGAATAAGCGAGAAAAAGAACCGCGCGGCTCATGGATCTTCGGAATCGTCGGCGTCATCGCACTTGGATCAGGGTATGCGATTGCAGTCAGAATGAAGGCTTCGATGGATGCCGTAACGAGCTTTATGCTGGCCGTAATCCTTGTCGTAATCGGAACTTACCTGGTTTTCATCGCATTTTCGATCATCTTTTTGAAGATGCTCAGAAAAAACAAGAACTTCTACTATAAACGCAACCACTTTATTTCAGTTTCAGGGATGATTTACCGAATGAAGCAGAACGGTGCAAGTCTTGCTTCAATCTGTCTGCTTCTGACGACGGCGCTCGTTGCGATCGTGACGACCGGTACCCTTCGTCTTTCACAGGAAGCGACAGTCAGGCTTTACAATCCGTACGACGTGGTGATGACCAAGAAGACGCCGATCAGTCATGCTGACAAAATGACGATTCAAAGCAAGGCAAAGGACAATCATGTCACGGTCGGAAAATACGTCAACATGATGATGACAGAACCAATTTATGGCAATTTTTCAGGCAGCGCTTATTCTGTCAGCAAGACAGTTGACATGAGTACCGAAAATCAGCTGTTTGCAGTGCCGGTAGCCGATTACAACCGAATTCAAAAGCAAAACGTGCATTTGGCAAAAGACGAAATTTTGATGTGCTCTTCAAAGGGCGGATATGACAAAAACCGCCTCACGATCAAGGGGAAAACTTACAAGGTACGTCATATTGACAGTTTTGACTTCTACTTCGATTATCAACGGACAATCTTTAAGCCGATCTTCGTTTTTGCAAAAGACAGGAAGGTTTGCGAGCAGATTTCCGGAAAATGGCTTTATGCAATGGGGTACGATATTTCCGGAAAGAAATCTGACTTGAAGAGATACGCAGCTGGACTGGGTGACAAGTTCACGGCAGTCGTCAAGAAGAACAGCCAGGAGCCTTACATGGACTCATTCACTGACCGTCCTTCGGTTTCCGACTTGTTCAATCAGCTTTTCGGCGGACTCCTTTTTATCGGAATCTTTGTCAGCATCGTCATGCTGATCGCCACCGTCGTCGTTATGTACTACAAGCAGGTTTCGGAAGGCTACGCAGATCGCGATCGCTTCAAAACGATGCAGCAGGTCGGATTAAGCAGAGAAGAAACAAAATCAGCCATCAACAGTCAGGTTTTGACAGTCTTCATGCTCCCGATCATCGGTGCGGCCGTTAACGTCGGCTTTGCGATTCCGGCCATCCAGAAGATGTTGGTCTTACTGTCGATGTATGACAAGTTGCTGCTCGTCAAGTTTGGAATTGTTTCTTTAGCAGTAACGTTCCTTGGATACGTGGCAGTCTACAAGCTGACGACAAACGTCTATGAAAACATTGTAAACAGATGATGATCAAAAGACCGCATGGGGATGCGGCCTTTTTTGATGTATAAGAAGCTATTCTTTTTTAAATGCAGCACATGCTCAATCGGTACGTCGAGACGGGATTACGGGCAAAGTGCTGTTTTGGGAATGTTTGTCCGTAATCAAGCCAAGATTCCACTCAAATTTACGGACAAAGTGCCTTTTTTTGCTGATTTGTCCGTAAGCAAAACGCATTTTACGG
>OIZE01000136.1_pt1 | contig 74081 bp, 94 predicted proteins | sample 1588421 | NCBI WGS metagenome assembly OIZE01 (sample SAMN03283251) | human gut metagenome | biome: human-associated habitat; material: feces | host: Homo sapiens | place: USA | collected 2013 | reverse complement strand
TCTTGTTATTGCCGTCCTGCTTTCCGCTCAATCGCTGAACCTCTGATTCGAGGAAGACCACACGAGCCTTCAACCTGCTTACCTCATCGCCTACCTGCTCGATAGCACCGAATGCCGTTGCAATCAGCTTCGGAGACCAGTAGTTAATCTTGTAGTAGCCCTTCTCATCTGTCTCCACGATGTCCTTTAAGTGAGGGTTGCACAAGACGTGCTGGGCAATCCAACCGATAGACCTTGTATTGTCCTTCTTCCAAGCAAAGCTGAACGTGCCACCCATTGCCTTGATGATACCCAAGTAGTCCAGCTTCCGCAAATCCTGCTTCAAGCGGATATCTGAGGATGAGTAGGCGGTGATACCACCAGTGGCAAGGATATTACCAGCTACATTTAATCTTCCAGCACCAGTCATTCCAATATTTACATTACCTCCACCATTACATAAATTAATATTAGTTTTAGAATACCAATTCAAACATAGTGTTGAAGCAAAATCCTCTATTACATTAGTGTCTTCTGTAAAACTAGCATCACGTGCTGCTATATATATATCTTTAAACTTCGCCGCTCCGCTAGTTCTTATTTGCCAATTATAGGAGCTTGCTTGAGACTTCATATCTTGTACACAAAGATAACCACTGTCATCAGCATTACCTATATATAAGTCACCACCACTAGCTGATATTCTCGCATTAGCACTCATCGCTCCACCACCCAATGGGAGATACTTACCACTAAGGATGTCATCTGTAAATTGACTAAGAGCTGTAGGTCTATTTGAAATATTACCCCATGTCAAGTCACTTTCATCAAGTAAACGTATCCAATCTGACCAAGTAGAGTTATCACCATTACGTTGTCTAATAAATAATCCTCTCCAAGTATATGATTTAGCCATTTGCCAATTATATGCATCAGTTCCTCCACTAAATGTAGTAAGTACTCCAGTAGTTGGAACATTAGAATGAGTACTATATGCAAATACTGAAGCATTACCTTCTATATCATTAGCATTATGAGTTTCACTAGAACCCCACCATCCTAAATCTCGAAATAATTGATATGCGTGATAATTATCTACTTTATCAGCATTTGTTGCTGTTGCAGCATTACCACTAATACTTCCGCTAGAGGTGATATAACCGCTATCGTTACTAAGAGAACTTACCTTTGTAGGTATATCAGAAATCAAAGCAATAGTTCCACTTTTATGTGGATGATATATAATAGCATCAGTTCCATCTTTTACGTATTTCCAAAGAGCATTACTTGACGAAAAGTAAAAACAAGACCTATTTGAATTTGTAGAACCTAATATAAGTCCTGCCCAACCATCACTTGCTGTTTTAATAAGGATACCTTCATCATCACCAGAACCATAAATTCTTCCTCCAAATATAGCACCTGTACCATTTAAATTTCCTGTAAGTGTTCCACCAGTAAGAGGTAAATAACTTGTATTATCATAAGCTCTATTACCTAAACCTAACCATTTCTGTAGCTCACCTTTGCTTACATCTTTATAATATACAGCATTATCAGCAGTCTTCATTCCTACCATATAACCTATTTCGCCTGACAATAACCCGTCACCACCATACCCACAATATACATTACCTGACCCATTATAATCTTTTAGTTTCAAAGCCCTCGTAGCATCACCTCCAGCAGAAGCACTTCCTGCATAAGAATGAGTATGTCCAAGCTTACTGTAAATATTAGCAGCATCCGCAGACTTCAAATAAGCACTAAGACTTTGATGACTAGTCAGGAACGTTACACCTTTAGTAAAGGTGAGTTTCTTGCCACTTTTCGATACCGAAGTGATGGCGTTGCCAGTGCCGCTGGTCGCAACCTCGTTGACGTAGCCATCTAGGCTCTGATGTGAAGTCAAGAACGTTGTTCCCTTTGTCACGCTGATAGTCGTTCCGCTCTTACTGATGGCTGTCACTGCGTTTCCACTACCGCTAACACTAACGTCCGTAGCCGAGCCTCCTTCTAGGCTGACGATACGACTATCAAGAGCCTTGATGGAGTAGGCAGAAGCTATCTCAGACAGAGATTCGCTAGCAAGTTTCAAGGCATCTGCATAGCTCTTCACACTACCATTCAACCCACCACCACCTGACGAGCCACTACCTTCACCATAGGCGGTAATGCCACCAGTAGCATAGAAGTTAGCTGCGGTTGTACCATCAGACTTAACTACTTTAATGGCAGTATTAGCTTTATCATAAACTAATCTGACATCACCAATTTGCACATAAACACCATCAGTATTAGCAATAGTTATACTGCCATTTACATCAGCATTACCATTCACGCTATTGCCCCAAAGCTTTCTTGTTGTTCCCCAATAAGAAGTTACTATGTTGGCAGTACCATTAAACGATGTTCCGTTTATAGTTCTAGAATTCTGTAACTTAGTAGCACTTCCAGCATTACCGCTAATACTAGCAGATGATGTAATGAACCCTGCTCCATTAGTAAGCTGATTAGTATTGTTTGGAATACTAATAGACATTGCAGCAGAACCATTATAAGAACCACTACTGTAACCGCTCCAAGAAAGAGCATTAGCAACTTTTGATGCAGATGCTACATTGTCAGTAACTCTAGCAAGTCTTACCCAAGGAGCATCCCAAGCAGCACTATTGCTTATCTTGCCTCCAGCTCTAGAACGGACATAAACTTCAGTAGTGCCAGCTTTTATAGCAAACTGAGTTTGCCACATATTAGGAGAAGTTCCCGTATTATTACTATCAGTATAAGACAGATTAATATAATGATGCCAACCAGTTTGTCCATTAGGATTAACATAACCATTCAACGTTTGATAGTTAGCAGTAGAACTAGCATAAGGTGCTGCAATATTAGACATACCCATACTATTCCCGTGTGTTGCAATATCGTTAAAATTGTGTCCAACACCACTAGGAAAAGCTCTTACTAAATTCAGTGCTTTAGAAGTTCCACCAATACTAATAGTAACCTTGTTTGCAACATCAGAAATACTGAAACCAGTAAACAAACCACTAGCGTGATAATTATCTACCATATCTGCGTTATGAGCAGTAGCTTCATTTTTAACCCAATTCTGAGTTGCATAAGCTGCGAGACTTTGATGTGTTGTGAGATAAGTTCCCAAATCTACAGCATCTCCACCACTAGCCGCAATGGTTTTAGTGATACCGTTAATCTTTACACTATGTGTATGAGTAGTAGCAGACTTACCATTAAGAAGAGAATCTACACTACTCTTGGTGTAATAATTACTTAAACTCTGATGCGAGGTGAGATATGTAGCACCCTTCGTGAAGGTGATGGTCTTGCCGCTCTTTGTAACGGCAGTAACGGCATTTCCACTTCCGCTAACTGCTATCGCATTCACGTAACCATCGAGAGACTGATGAGCCGTGAGGAACGTACCCTTCGTGAAAGTAATCACACCAGTGCTTGCGTCATAGGTTGCACCAGTGAGGGCATTGCCGCCAGTTGGCACAGACACGCTGATACTAGGAACAGCACTTGCCACATTCTGAATCTCCGAATAGAGCTTTGCTACTGAGTATGCAGAAGCAATCTCGGAAAGGTTTTCCGTAGTAAGCCTGATAGCATCAGCATAAGCCTTTACAGAGCCGTTGAGACCACCGCCACTTGATGATGATGTTCCCACACCATAGGCAGAAACACCACCACTTGTGTAGAGGTTAGCCACCTCTTCGGTCGTAGTATTCGTAATCTTCAGCGCCTTATTAGCTGCATCATACTCCAACTTGATGTTACCGATGGAGATATACTTTCCACTAGGCACGATGATGCTTCCGTTAATATCGGCAGTACCATTGAACGAGTTACCCCAAAGCTTGCGAGCGTTCGTGAGTTGTAGAGCCTTTTTCGCTGAACCGCTCGTAAAGTAGCCCTGCAAAGTAGTGATACTCGTCTTGTTGGTGGATATGCCCGAAGCGTTCACCCCTTCTGCCTTTTTTGCTCTTGTTACCTCGCCAGATATGGACTTGTTGATTCCATCAACGATACCACTTAATGTGTCTGTCTGCGCAATATTGGCGAGGAAGCTCACCACCTCGTTCCACTTATTGATAATGCCGTCCGCAGTCTCTTCGTCAGTAGTCATAAGTGCATACCAACCATAAGCGCTATCCCAATGACTTACTTTTGTCGATGAAATACCGTCCAATACAGACTTATTGCTATGAGTATGCTTTGCTGATACCGCACCATCCCAAGCTGTCTGCTTTGCAGTAGTAGGAATAGAGTAACCCGAGGCAAGACTAATGGCAAACGTACCGCTCGTTGTGATAGTCTTTGTTGCACAAGTCAAACCAGTAGGAAGAGTAAGTGCTACAGATGTAACAGTACCCTTGTTTGTGGTATAGCCCTTTGCATCAATCTCCGCTTTGGTATAATAGCTTGCGAGAGACTGATGGGCTGTCAGATACCCAGCATCGTTGGTAAGCTGGCTTACCTTTGTGATGCGGTCAGTGATTTCTGTCCACTTGTGGGTGTGCGCACTAGGTGCGAATGTTGATGGCTTACCAGTGATGTTATTCCAGGAGAGGCTAAGACCGCCAAGTTCTGTGGCTATGTTGTCAATTCTGCTGCTGAGAGCCTTGATAGCATAGGCGTTCGGGATACTAGTCAAGTCTGCATCTGTATAGCTTCCCTCTAAGATTCTCGCATAGCTGATTACGCTTGCATTCAATCCGCCACCGCCTGCGACACTACTTGCTCCGTATGCTGTGATACCGCCTGTGGCATAGAGATTACCATCCACTTTAATAGCCTTGTTTGTGGAATCATAGGTGATTTTTATACCGTGAAAAGTGATAGCACCCTCAAAACTGGCATCGCCCGAAACACCCAATTTTGTGAATGGAGCGTTTGGCTTCAAAGACACAAGGTCAGCAACGCTCGTTCCTGCACTTCCTGCCTTCCACGTAGGCTCGAAGAAGGTGAGGTATGCGCCAAGATTCTTCTCGCTGATGATAAACGATGTCGGGTCAGCGTGAACCCTACCATCAGTTCCCCACCAGATTGCGCCACCTGCCACATAGCCCGAACCATCGAAACGGAAGATGGTGTTGGCAGGAGTCTTAGAGCCATCGTTATAGTCCTTATCGACCATTTCGCCACCGAACCAAGCGGCGACACCACCTCCCTTTGCAGACTTCTCCGTTATACCATTGATACCTGCCGTAGTGTTTCCGTCCGTGTCTCGCAAACCGATGAGTGATGTAAGAACCAGACCTCCGTTAATCTCAGTATCGGGAGTATCCATCAGAGCCTTCTTTAAATAAGCAAGGCTGGTTACGTCACCTATAACTACACCGAGGCCGCCATATATCTTGCTAGTGATATATGCGTTTGCCAAACCCAACTTGTCATAGAAGGCAGAATATGCGCTTTGGAAGTTGGTAAACTTCGTTCCGACAGCAGATACGATGGTAGCCTTGTCTTCAGTATTAGCCGCATTATATCTCGCAGAAATATCTGAAAGATACTTGATGAGTTCTTTCTTGGCAGTCGTGAGAGTAGCAAAAGCGGTATTGAGGTCGGTGAGTTCCTTGGTGCCCTTCAGTACCTCTGCATCCTTCACCTCATTATATGACTTCTGCGCTGCCGCAAAATCATCTTCAAGTCGCTTAGAATCCTGCGCCATAGCTGCAATCTCGGAAGGCTCTAGGTAGCCATCGGTAACATAATTATCGAATGCCTTCTTGTTGGTGGTGACGGTCTTGTCGAGGTTCGTAATGTTCGTCTGTGCTGTCTGTACCGCCTTTTGAGCTTCTTCTGCTGCCTTTTTAGCTGCGTTGGCAACAGTGTCATCGGTATATTTGGAAGCCTTGATCCAATCGGCGATGGCAAACGGAGAACCAGCAGCTTTTAGGGTCTGGCAGCGCAATACCTCATTTTTGTAGGTACTGCCGTCAGAAGGATAAGTGGCATTTACCCAGATGTCACCAACTTGGTATGGTGGGTTCGGTTGAGTGCTGAACACCTTCATTTTGCCATCTGCCGTTTCCTGTGCCTTGCTTGCATCTGAAAGGGCTTTGGCAATATCGGTATCCGTGATGATAGTCCACTTATAGGTGTTGCCATCCTTGGCAAAGCGGTATGCCTTGCCCGTCTTGTTGTCGTAGTAAAGGTCTCCGAGATGGGTATCTTTATCCTTATCGGTCGTCCAACTGCTTGCTGGCGCATTCTTCAAGGTAGGCACGCCCTCATAGAACCACGTCTCGATAGCACCATCCACCTGATTCTGAAGGTCGGTTATCACCTGCGAGTTCTTGATGAGATTGTTTACCTGCTCCTCGGTCAAGCCCTTTGCTGAGTTCTCCTTAATATACTGAGACAGTTCCTTGCCATCCACAGTGGATTTGGCTGAGATTTTGCCTTTAACAGATACCTGCTTGGCTGCGCTGTCATACTTGATGTAGCTACTACCCTCATAGCCATTCTCCTTAGTAGGTCGGTCGCCTACATACATATCACCATAAACATTGAAGAACGCCTTGTTGGTCTGCTTGTTTACGCCATATTCCACGTACTCCCTATTGGCAAAGGAATAGCTGTTAATGCCGTGATACAATCCGATGGATGGCGAATAGGTATCTACCGCTGAGAAGATAAGGCAGTTCTGACGGTCAACATCTGTTCTATTACCGCACTGCGACAACACATCACCTTTAGCTGGAACATCGCTTGCCGTAGCGCAATCTGTATCGGAGAGGTCGATGTAATGATATTTCTTGCCTTCCAGCTCCACTGGGTCTTCGTTGCGACCGATAATCAATCGCCAATAGAAGTGATTACCCACCTTGTGATAAGTGCCCTTGCGGACGTTAAAAGATTCCGAGCGCACTTGGTCACCAATGGCGAAATCATTATCCACGGCATCACCTTCCTGCTCTGCGAGGAAGTAGCATCGGTATGCCTTCTGTGACACATTATTATATGTCACAGTAACCTCTTCCACCTTATGAGCCACAACACCTCCAGCAGGAGACAGAATCTCCTTACCGCCGATTGTAGATGTCTTCTTGATTACCAGCTCCTCGAATATAGCCTTCATTCTCACCTCAAGATAATCGGTGATGAGATGCGAGCGACCTTCTGTATCGAGAGTCCACGAACCGCCGTTCTCATTGTTGAAGTTACTGACAACCAAACCACTTAAAAACTTCTGCACCTTCTCCCAAGTGATAGTACCCTTGGCGGTGTCATCGTTTATCTTTGAGATGAAGTGCTTGCTTCCCTCTGTTGCGACCTGATTCTTAACCTGTGTAGTTGTCAATCCTGCTCCAGTTCCTCCATTTCCGCTTTGGAGTGATGAAATCTGCTGCTGAATCTTCTGAATGGTTCCAACCTCCTTGTCCTCGCGAAGTGTTATGTCGTATGTCGGAATCTTGCCATCTTCTTCCTTGATCGTGAGCTGGTCGATAGAGATGATTCCTTCGATATTGAGGTCTGTATCATTGAAGTTCATCAGGTCGCCGGCCTTCAGTGTATCGTGCAGACTCTTGATAGTTCCGGTTTCGTCTGCCTGCGCCAGATCGTGCTGTCTTACCATGAAAAGCTCATCAACCTTAGGCTGATAGACATATCTTGTGTAGTCATTCTTATCAAGGAGAGCAATAGCATACTTAAGGAGCTTCAATGATGCGGCATTCACATACGAATCAGGAAGAGTGATTCCGGTAAGAACGAAATGGTCGCCATTCTTGATCGGGTAGTCCTTGTATGGGAACCACAGCTCAAGAGCATCATCCTTGCTCCTCTCAATAGTAAGTCTCCATCTACCATCAACCTTGGTTGAGGATGCCACTTTGAATGTTCGTCCGCCGCACATACCATCCTTCATAGAGATAGAGAAGTCATCATCCTTAAGGTCGTTGATATCGAAGTCGATAGCCTTATTGAGGTATATATCAACATTCTTTACTGTTTCGTTGTCACCAAACCTTCCGTCGTCATTAGGAGCAACACCCTCATCAATCTCATCCACACGCACGCCACCGATTTCCATTTCCTCGATAGTAGGGTAGATTTCAATAACTCCATTCGTCTTATCATCAGTATCAAAGAACTGAGATGCCGAACGGAGCCCAATCTCCTCTATATTGAGAGAATCGATGTATGGTCTATATGGATCAGTAGAGAATCTATGCAGTTTCCCGGTTGGATTCACATACTTCTTTTCCTGTTCAGTAAGCGAGTCGTAGAAATCACTCAGCGATACGTGAGGGAATCCAGGCAGCATAAGCCTGTTGATGGACATATTATTCGGAAGATTCTTTGCGTACTCCTTCATTGATGAAGGAACGGCCTTCTTATTGAGACCGGACGTAATGTACATCTTGGTGTTCCCTGCCTTAACCTGCGAAATGAATGCGTCGAGTTTCTCCTTTGATTCCTCGTCTCCGCTATCTACCTGTCCTCCCTTTAACTCGGAGTAGAACCTGCATTTGCCAGAGCTGCCAGACTGTGTTACATAACCGGTAATTGTAGTCTGAAAATCGAACGTTACCTGAAGGACCCATCCGTTAGACTGCTCCTGAGATTCACCGGAAACGACGTATTTTCTCTTATTCTTGAAATATGTCTCTATATAATCGAGGTCCAGTTCAAGTTCAACATTCGTGCTAGCTGTAACCACTTTCGTGATATTCGCCACGTACTTGACACCGAGGTCCGCATAGTAATGAGAAGGGAGATTCTTCTCCGAACCATAAGCTCTCAGTCTCGTAATGACACTCTGATCAGAATCTGCGTTCTGCACAATCTCGTAGAGTCCCTTACCGAGACCATATGAGAAGATGTGGCCGGCTTCTATTCCGGTAGTACCGACATAGATGTTTCTTCCTCTGACTATGAAGTTCACATCCCACTTCTCGTTCACGAGTGCAAGAGCATCCCAACATTTCTTCGAGTCGACGGTGATGGACATTGATTCGATGACGTTATCGTCGGTTTTCTCTCCATAAACCGACAACCACTCACTTTCGAGGGCTCCACGCTGCACGGATCGTTCCTTGTTTCGGGAGTAAATCTTCCAAAGACCCGCACCAATCTGCTCGTCGAGGTTCGCCTGGATCCTGTCGAGCAAATCGTCCAAAGTCTGTACGAAGAATGGGAATTTCGGTAGGGAAGTGTAGTGGAGTTCGTTGTCGTTCAATACCACATCGAGGAATTCAGCTCTAGCAAGCTCATCCTGCAATGCGTTGAACTTCACGCTGTCATATACGAAGCCCTCTCCGTATGTGTCGGGTCTGGCCTGCTTATCCTTGCCCGGCTCGTAGTTGAGCTCAAACCGCTCGCCACGATAGAAAAGATAGTCACCTATCTGAAAGTTGATAGGCACTTCATGCTTGAAATTGATAGTCACGAAGCACTCACCCATCCAAGAATCGGAGTATTCCAATCCATGAACGGTTATCTGCTCTCCGTTAACGTCTGTCAGCTTCGAGCCATCCTTATGATAAATATTCCAAGTACTCATGTGTCTGTGTTATCCTAAATTTGAAATCCTGCCCTGCGCATCCATAATTGGCTTGATGTCAGTAACAGGGTCGTTAATCTTGAAAGTAATAGAGAGGACTAGCAAGTCCTCGTTGCCCGGATATCTGTACAGGTCCGGATCAATGCTCTTCAGTCTCACATGCTGCCTTCCAATCTTATTGAAGTCGCAGTACATTTTCATCATACCAGACTTACGGAGATAGTCAATGAAAGCCTTACACTTCTCGTTTGCGCCGAAGGCATCACCCTTGAACAGGAACTTGACCTTGTTCTCGTATGCCGCCATATAGAGACCATTCTTGCCAATATACTCATCGTCTCCATGCTCGTCGTGCCATTCCCTTTTCACAGGTTCCTTGACTGAATCGCAAGGCTTGAACGGACTCTCGCTAACGTACATTCCGAAGTCGGCGATGGAGTCCTTCACCTCGTTCCCATCGCCTTCCTTCTGCATGTATATCCTGAAATAATCTTTCATACCTAAATCAACTATTTATAATTGCAAATATACAAAATAATACATAAATATGCAAGTAATATACGCATAAATATGCGTTAATTGAACTTAAAGTCGTGTCTATCCCTGATATTGACTGGTCCGGTAGCTTTCACGACTGTTCCTCCGTATTGGTAGACGAAGCACTTTGCGGTATCTTCGCATTCAACATGAAGCTCTGCGCCATCTAACAGATTGACAAACACCCTGGAGAACCCCTTGACCTTCAGGTAAAGTGAAGAGCTGTGTCTTACGTATATCTCTCCACTGTCCATCCAGTCATAGTTGATGTTTGCTACACACTCTCCATTGAGGATGACAATCTTTGGGTTTTGGAGGTCAACGTTCTCGTCAACATACACACCATGATCATGAATGACATCACCAAAGTACTTCTTCATATCCTTGGTTGAAGGCCAGTTCTTTCCGATACAGAAGTCAATACCCTTAACAAACTTCTCGACCATCTCATGCTTGGATGAGTTGTCGTGCCACTCGGCGGTCCACTGAGCGCAAAGACCCAGTGAAACCGCCTCGTTCTTCATTCTGTCTGATAAATTTCTTTTTTCAAACATAATTATTTCATTTTTAAAGATTTCGTACCATTGATAACTCTGTTGAAGTTATCGTTATACTCAATGAAAATTTTCTCGATTCTCTCTGCTGCATCTGCATTGCGCAAGGTATTCCGAGCAATAAGGTTAAGCTGAGTCAACTGAGACTTTGCAATCTCGCTCATCTCTGGAAGGAATTTACCCTGCATTTCCCTAATTACAGAGACATCAAGTCTAACCGCGTTAAGATAGGATGCGAGAAGGTCGATTTCTTCCTCATTAATGCCCTTAGTCGAATTGGTCATAGAGGAACTTCCGTTTTCTCTCAAATCAAGTCCCTTTTCCTTTAGAGCATCGAAGATACCGGTTAACTGAGGAACTACATTTTCGCCAACTTGGTAGAGCTTGTCTGCGAAATCATTCATGTCAGTCTCATCAAGTTTACCCTTTTCATCAAGGATTCCCGTAAGCCATTCGAGAGGTTTTTCAAGTGCTTTCTCCATGATTTTCTGAGATACAATATTCTTCGTAACTTCGCGAACCATTTCCTTGACCTTATTCTTGTAAGCCTCAACTGCATCTTCCCCCTTAGTCCATGCGCTCACAACAGTATCAGTCAGCTGATTTCCCCAGCTCTTCATATCGATAGAGTAAACGTCTTTCAGGAAGTCCTGAGCGAACGTCTTAATCTGCAACTGCATCTCCTTGATTTGCTGATCGTAGTCGGCAATCTTATCCTTGTCCGTCTTTTTCTTATCCTCCTCAGCTTGTCTCTGCTTTCTCAACTCGTCTTCCTGAGCGTGGAGTAGGGCGAGCTGATCTGCGTATGCGGAAGGATTCGTCTCCGTCTTCATCACAGCATCATAGGTCTCCTTGCTGTAGTGACTCAAGTTCTTGCCGCCGAAGAATCCCTTACCTGTATCAGTCTTAGAAAAAGCCTCCCAAGCCTTATAGTCATTCTTGACATCGTTGAGCTTTTTAGTCGTATCGGAAGACCTTTCGTAAGAATAGATTCCACCGAGAGTCTTTTCAATAACGGAACTGATATTGCTAGATAGGTTCTTCAATTCATTCAGCTGTCTCTCTGCGAGCTTTATCTGTCTGTCGAGCTTAGCATCATGAGCCTTCGCAAACGCCTTGATAGGTGAGGTAAATATGCCGGTGACACCGGCAAGGATTCCACCAACGTTGCCGGACTCCGCGCTTGTTACCACCTTTGACAGTGAACTTGACATGCCAGAGAATGTCTCGAAGAACGCAGAAGCGTCCTGCCATCCGTCAGACTCGGTATCAACGCCGAGAAGAGAAGCTGTCTCCTTGATGTCATTGAACGCTTCGAACATTCCCTGTACATTCTGGTCGATAATGCTTACTACGTTAGCAAACTTATCAAGAGATTCTTTCGCCTTTGTTCCATCCTTAAACAGAATCTCAGCAGCCTTCATCATAGCCTTTCCACTGGCAATCATACTGTCACCACGCTTGATGAAGTTTTCGTCTCCCATTTTGAGGCCAAGTTCGCGAACCTTCTTGCCTTCAGCAATTTTACTTGCTGCGATGGTCATCTGCTCGCTAGCATCAGAAATCTTCTGCTCAGCCATTCCCTTCAGACCTCCATTGAGGAAAGTCTTCTTTGGACTCGTCAGCTTCGATAACTGCTCATCAAGCTGCTTGATTTCCTTGGCGTACTCTCTCGCATCGATAGCTCCGTTTTGCAGAGCCTCATTGATATTCTGCCTGATTCTTGCTCCGATAGCCTGAGCCTTATCCATGCCGAGAGAGACGATGGCTCCGTAGAAGTTGAGATAATCAGAAGAGTTCTTGAACTTGTCAAGTTTAACCTGACCAATCTCCTTGTCTCTCTGAATCTCATACCTCGCCTTGATACCAGGATCATTCGTCTTATTGATAAGTTTATCGTAATCCTGTCGAATCTTAAGAATCTTGTCCTCATAATCTTCTGTCTTCTCGATGATATCGGCGGCATCTTGCAAAGACTTAACATAATTACCACGGAGGAGTTCGGTAATCTTCTTCCACTCTTCGTACTGATTTGGGAGCTTAAGCTTTTCCTTAGCTTCACCATCAGTCATACTGAGAGAATCCTGGAGATTGAATATCTCATGGTAGTGAGCGTAATACTCGTCCATAAGAGACTGAACCTTGTCGTCCATCTGAAAAGCATCAACCCATGCAGATTCAGCAAAGAACTTGCTCCCCGTCTTTTCGAGGAGGCTCTTGTATAAATCCCAACGCTCGGACAGCTTGTTCATTGACTCGTTGAAATCCGCTGCCTTTCTCTCGTACTCCTTCTTGTCCTTCTCGTCGAAGAGCCACTCTGCAACCTCACGATAGATGGAAGTTTGGAACTTCTTTCTCTCGGTGGTGTTTATACTGAATCCTTCAAGGAGAGAATTGACAGCCTTCTTATAGTCGTCAAGATTAAGACCGGTAACCTCAGGGAAGAGATTGTAAGTCTTCTTCTTTGCCTCTTCATCAGACATTAGGCTCTTGTACTTCTGGTACATCTGCCTTGCAGACTTAAGACTGCTTAGACGCTCCTGTAAACGCTTGAGTTCTATATCTTCTTTGCGACCTGAATTCCCATTTCTTCCCTTCGGAACCTTATTGGACTTTTTGTCTTGCGGATAGAATTTATAGCCGAGACCTTCCCATGCCGCCTGATTCAAGCTATTGTAGCTTTCCAAAGCCTCATCTCGAAGTGCCTTAGATATCTTACCGCGTTTGAACTTGTTCTCGCGGTTCTTATACTCGTTGTACCTGTTCTGCAACTCTGTTTGCAGGTTATTATCCGTATTGTAGTCGGAAGTTTCGTCAAGATAAGAATCGAGCATAGCCGCCTGTGCTTCTACCCTCGCTTTACTCTTTCCTGTCTTGGATAAATTTCTGCGGACTCTTTGCTGCATAGGCGTCTTTGGTTTCTCGACCTTGCCGCCACCTGCTTTCTTTGGCTGTTTTGCACCAGCCTCCTGATAGAAGATAGACTTCAAGTACTCACGAATCTGAGGAACATTCACCTTGCACGCATCGAGCATTCTTTCTATCATGCTCGCAAAGCGTGAAGAATTCCTGTTGCACCACTTCGAGAAATCTACACCGAACAGGTTGAATGACTTCTTAAGGAAGTTAATGATTCTAGGAATATTCTTCTTAGCGATTTCATTTATCTGGTCACTAACCTTGTTGGCCCTTATTCCTATTTTATAAATGCTATTTGCAATATCATTGCTTCCGTTACTTGACTTCAAAACGAAAGAATCCCAGTTTGCGCCTCCTCTTTCTGCGAGAATACGAATCTTCTCATCGAGAGACATGGTTCTTTCCTCTGGCTTCAGGAACTGATTAGCAATACTATCCATTCTTGATTTCGTTTCCTCGTCAAGTCCGGATAGAAGCGTCTGGTACTTGATAACCGCCTCGTTGAGGTCTTCGACAGCATCCTCTATCGTGTCTGCAAAAGGATTACCGGAACCCCAACCGCCTGAAGCTCCAAGTGCTCCTGCAACTAGATCCGAGTCGTTTGCTTCCTGCTGTGAGTTATCACGAGCGGCAACTATTCCCTTATTGAGAATATCATACTGCTCGTTAAGATTCTTCGCCCTTGCAATTTGATCTTCTATAGTTTGGGTATAATCTCCGCTATTTTGAAGGAGTTCCTTCATCGAGTTTACCCGCTGCTGCAAGTCAGCACTATTTGTAGGCTTCTCGTTCGCAAGTTCGTCTTCGTAACCTTTCTTCTTGTTGTATGCCGAATCCCTGAATCCCTTCGCATTCTCGGAAATTCTATCCATATCACTGCTATAGCTGGAGAATATCTGAACAGCTGCCCCGATAGCAAGTCCCCACCATCCGCCAAGCATCGTAAAGAGAGACTTGATTCCTCCGCCTATCTTAGAGATACCCATATTCATTACGGCAGCAAATCGTGTTCCTCCGAGTATAATCTGCTCCTGTCTTGCTGTAATCTGTCCCATCACAGCAAGCTGACTAACAAGCTCTCTGGTTATAAGACCTTCCTTGACCGCTTTTTGCATTTGAAGAACAGACATCTTCCCTTCAAGTGCAAGACGAGACATAGCATTCGCCCTTGAAGCGGTATCAGACAGCAAGTATGCCCTTGCCTGTACATTCTGCAACGCCTTCTGTTGAGTAATCTTACCTTCTGTGACAAGTTGCTGCTGTTCGATAGCGTAAGTCCTCAGCTGAGCGTTCATCTGCTGAGTGTAGTTCTTGTTTATTGAGCCTAACCCGAGCTTACCGGAAGCCATCAGTCCGAGTTTCCTTGCAGCAAATATAGCTCCGAAAGATAACATTGCAGGTGATAGCTTATCCAATGCCAAAACCAAGTCTGTTACTCGGTTGATAATGAACGAGAACGTACCGCCTATGACATTCTTTCCTTCTGCAAATTTACCGAGCATAATATCCCACGCGTCGATAAGCTTATTCCAGCGGCCAAGCAGTGTTTCGGACAACACGAGCTGCATATTGTAGAACTGGCCACCCTCATCAGTCATTTTCCACAGTACCTTCTGAACATCCTCGAAGCTTACCTGCCTTCCAGATATCATCTTCTTGACGTCTGCTTGAGTATAATTCTTGCGCCCGTTCTTGCCTTCAGAATTATATAATTCCGTTATCTTCTGCAAGAGAGGAAGTCCTGCGTAAGCAAACTGGCGCAACTCCTTACCATCGAGCCAAGAACGAGCCTTTACCTGTCCGAATGCCAAACCTAATCGACCGAAGTCAACACCAAGACCTGAGGCAATATCCGCAAGTCGCTTTGTGGTATCATACAAGTCATTTGCCTCGACTCCGAATGCAGCCAACTGTTTAACATCTCTGTTCAGCTCTCCAAACTTGAATGGAGACTGCAATGCAAGCTGCTGAGTCTGAGCGAATAATTCGTCAGCCTTCTGCACATCTCCAAGGATAGAGCGCAACGCTACATGCTGCTGAACAATCTCACCACCGGTCTGTACGATTGAATTAAAGAATTGCTGCGCGCCAAAGACAATACCTCCCTGCAAGAAGAGAGATTTGATGTCTCCGACTATGGATTGCATCTTCTTCGCTTCAGCGTTTGCTCCGGCGAATGCTGCTGCAAGGTCGTTTCGTGCCTTTGCGGCAGACTGAGCAATTTCCTGCTGACGTTTCTGTTCAAGCTCAACACCTCTCTGAACTTCTCGGTTTACTGCCTTCTGGTCCTGAAGAACCCTTGATGCTAATGTTGTGTCATGACCACTACCAATACCGCCAAGCGCGCCAACATAATCTCTCCAATTCTCAGAATTCAGCCTATCCCTGATAGCTCTAATGGCTCTCATTAAAGATAGAAGTCTCTTAATCTCAGCTTCCGCCTTACTTACATCTGCGCCAATGGATATTCCCTTGCTGTATTCCGAACGAAGCTGACGAACCTTATTGCCGAGAGAATCGTATCGGCGTTCGGTGTTCTTCAACTCGTTCTGTCGCTGCTTCTCTGCTGCAATATCTTCACGCTTCGCCTTGGCAGCATCTCTTGTAGCCTGAGCTTCTGCTTTCCTGTTAGCTTTATCTTGTGCAGAGTTTAAATCCCTTTGTGACTGGGTAGCATTTGCAAGGCTTGATGAAAGCCTGTTCACTTCCTCCGCATACGACGAATAGGAAGGCCTACCACCCTTACCCATAAGGGCAATATTGGCATCCTCTATTCTTCTTTTGAGCTCGGTTGCTTCCGAAAGAGCTTTTTCTAAAGCACTTGTATTTACTCCAAGCTCTAGGCCTCTCATGCCGGCGCGTTCACCTCTACCGATTACAAGCGACATCTTAGCATAGAGCCTAGACATTCTTTCAGTATCGGCTTCTATGCGTCTGGCTTCGGCGGCAGATTGTCTCTTCCTTTCATCAGAGGCTTGCTTTTCTGCCTTTCTCTTGGCCTCCTGCAATGCCATGTAGCGCTTTGCATAATCAGACAAAGCTTTAAGTTCCGCATCATTATCCTTGGCGCTCAACTTTGAAGCTGCCGCAAACTCTCTCTCCTGAGCAATGACTTTTTCCTTCTCTCGTCCGTATGCCTGTGTTGCTGTGGCTGCTTTCGTCATTTCTACAGCAACATCGGAAAGAAGGTTCTTCATCTGCGCAGCATCGGTGAGGATTGATTTGTTTCCAGATGCCGCCTGTAATCTGGCAAGTATCTTGTCAAGCTCGGTAATACTTCCACCAAGCATGTTAGTATTGTAACCCTTCAAGGATCCTTCTGCCATAAGGTCTCGCATCCTAGCGAGCTTTTCTGTTACTCTAGCTATGTCAGCTTCAACCTTTGCTGCTCCACCGGAAAATGCAGAAAGAGGGTTCTCCTTTTTGAACTGATCAGTAATCTGCTTTACATCACGGAATGTCATTTGGAGAACCTTGGCGTAATCCTGCAAAACCTTTGCGCTATCTACGCCGCCACCTCCGCCGCCTTGTGCTTTATTCTGCAATCTGAAAAGCTGATTATTGATATTCTCAAGCATCAGCTCGGCTTCCCTAAGTTTCGAGGTATCAACATTAGGATTCAGTGAGCGCAGCTCTGAAATCTTACTGCGCTCTATATTGATTCTTTGAAGCATATCGAGATAGGAGAGAGCGTTTTTTACCGCTAACTGCAAATCTTTTGCCTCATTGCTTTTATCGTTTTTCTTGAGTTTGGAAATCCTTCTGTTTATCTCATTGAGAACATCTGCAAACTCTTTGGCTTTTTCTGCTTGATCCTTAAATCCAGACTTTTTCGTTCCGAATCCCTGGAGGGCACGAAGAAGCGCGTTCGCAGCATCATCCCCGGTCTTAAGCTTGTCAATGATTTTCTGCAACTCCTTGGAAGTATTATCCTTGACACCAAGTTGGAACCACAAGTCACCTAAATTTCCACCTGCCATATCCTGAATATTTTAAAATTAGAGTTTATTGTTTAAGTAACCGACAAGATTTATTTTCTCGCCGACAAGACTTCCTTCTTTCTTCTTTTTCTCCATCCACCTGTCGTAGAGGTCATCCATCTCCTTCTTGGTATGCTTCTTCGGACCGCCTTCCTTCTTGGTCTTAGGATAGACGACAAGAGGCTGGTCTGCAACCATGAGGTCAATCTGCGCCGATGAATAGCCCCACCAGTAGTCGTAGGCCGCGATGAAGTACTTACGCTGAAAGAGAAAACCGAACTTCTCCGCTAGTGAGAAGGCTGCTCCCCAGCTGGTTCTGCTTGGATAGCTTTTGCTTCGCTCCTCGTCATCGTCATCATCACGTCCGTCATCCCGGTCGCTAATATGGTAGCCAGTGAGAATGCGTTCGATGGAATTTTTTTTTTAGAAACATCGAGAACTCTCAGAACCTCGGTCACATCCACATCCTTGATGTAGTAGAGCCAGCGCCAGTAGATCCAATACAGGAATCGTATCTTCCAGATGTTGTTGAGGAGAATGCAGACGCAAATCTTGACGTTGCGCTTCCATTCGTTCTTCTCCTTTGCCCTGATGTGGGAACACCTGCTCATGGTTCCCTTGCGAAGCCAGCCGAGCTTGTGCTTCTTTCCACGGAACACGAACTCGGTAGGCTCGTCGTGCAGTACGCTGTCGAGCAACTCCTGTAAGTCCACCGAAGGCTGCTCAATTTTCTTTTCTTCTGCCATGATTGTATGCTATTAAATGAAGAAGGGCGGCACGGCTGTTGACTAGCCTGCCGCCCTACGGTTTGTTATCCTGAATCTAATTACCTAAAGAAGCCTTACACGTCGCCAGTTGTTGTGCCCTTAGTAAGCCAAGCGATACTGCGCTTACCTGCACCCTCGATAGAACCAGAGAACTTGAATGCAACTGGCTCAGTACCGGAGTTATCCCACTGCAATGTAGCGTAGAGAGCGATGTTGGTGATAACCATGAGGTTCTCCTTCTCGTCGTCAACGATAACGATAGTGCCCTTGATTTTGAACTTCTTAGGCTCAACAGCGATACCTGTAAAGCCGGTAGTAGCGTCGAGGGTAGCGTCACCTGTACCCTTCAGAGTAACCTTGGTCAGCTCTGTGATAGCATCCTCGCCGAACATAATTGTCAGCAAGTCCTTTGCCTTTGAAGGAACAACGAACTCTACGTTGAAGTCGCCGAGCTCTGCGGTAGTTGCCCAGTCACCAGCCAGACCGATGACCTTGTAGTGGTTGATAGTTGGGTCATCCATGGTTGCCTTCAGAGAGTCAACTGTAACAGGAAGTTCAACCTCTGGGGTGATGTCAACTGTAGCCTTGCTCAAATCGGTAATAGCCTTTGAGTAGAGCAGAGTCTTAGGACCATTAAAAATGTCCTTCATCTTGTCAATAGTTGTCATAGCCATAATCTAAAATATTTTAAATTGTTATACTGAATACCTATTTGGTACGTAACCTTCCCTGTATGATCGTCACGGAAAAACCTGCGCCGTCGTCAGCCTGAATAGCTACGTTCGGCCTGGTAACGATGATGTTGTCTGTGGAAATCGGGAATCTTTCGAGGACCGCCTTGACCTTCCCACTCATTTCCGACGGACTGAATCCGTTCGGGTTCGCCGAGGAGGCCTTATCTCTTACATACACCTCTATCTGGATAGTGGTAGTATAGTCGTTGTAGGAGCCATCGTAGTTCATCTCGTTGTTCCTGATTGTGTACGGAGCACTTACGACGATGTAGCTACCTATTTTGGTATCTACAGCCTTAGGACGATTCCTGGGGTACACCTTGTCGCATATACCCTTTACGGCGTTTCCTAAGTCGAAATATATCTGCTTGATATCTACCATAGCTTACAGTTTGTTAAAGGTTGAACTATTGGCGTACACTACGCAGGCATCGAACATGTCAGGAAGAGATTCGTATGTATTGTAAACAGTCTCAAAGATTCTGTTTTCCTTATCGAATACTGCATATTCTACAGGACATATCGCAACGAGTGCCCAGTCTTTCCCGGTAGATTTCACCTTTCCGATACGTCCGTATAGAAGGTTAGGACCCCACTGGTGGCCGCCACCGACTGAACCGGTGTAGCCCTTGTTCTCGCCTCCGTCGTAGTAGAACGGGAGATTATATTTTTCTCCCTCCGCCAGTGTAACTCTCGTTGGAGCCTTTTCACCCTTTGAGGCACGCACCATATAAACGAGCTTTCCTTTATAGTACACTGATGCGTAGAACGAGGTGTAGGCATTACCGGTGATATTGTAGAACGTTCTGTTCTCTTTGAAATAGTTGACGGTTCTGTGAGCAAGTTCCTGCATAATCGCAAGCATCTTGTCATACGCCAGCTTTTCGACCCTTGGCTTAATCTGATGCTCGAACTGCGCTCCGAGAGACAGACGCTTTCCGCTAAAGTATTTCGCCATAATCTAAACCCTTGTTAAGTTCCAATACACGACGGTTCTGTTGTTATCCGGCTCGCAGTCCTTGACCATACCTACCTCGGTATTGTTGCCGACAGTGGAGTAGATGGTGTCGCCGTCAAGAGGACATCTGTCAGCATCCCATTCGTCATATCTGACCGGAATCGATGCCTTCCTCTTGTTCTGGTCGACATTCTTGTCTCCCTCTGTAGTGGTATCGGTGTAGCTGCGGCCTTCGCCATAGTAGAGAATGATTTCCTTGTCCTCACCAACTGGAGCATCATCATCGGCGAACGGGTCATCAGGGTCGGCCTTTCCGACGACCTTCCTCACGATCTTGATGATGTGAGGGTATCTTGGGTTTCTGATGTTTTCCTTTTCCATACGCCTTATTTGATGATGTGAGGGAGAGGTTCTCCCCAAGGAGAATAATTCGCCCTCTTTACTCCGTGGGAGGTCACCCGGAAGGTGGACTTCTTCTTGAGCATCGAATCAGGCTCCAGCTCCGCATAGATAGCATTAGCCTCTGCCTTCATCTCGCTCCTGTCGTTGTCCGACATATCATAGCCACCTCCCGAATGAGTCCATCCGTTATCGGAGTCGGAGGTGTTGTTCACCTTGCTCGGACCAAGAACAAACCATTTTAGCATGTCGGCATAGGCAAGTCTCACCTTGTCCTTGTCGCAGGCTTCGAGGTCGATACCATTTTCGAGCTCCCTGTCGTGCATGATGCCCAACAGAGCCTTCATCGGCATCTCGAACTTCACCTTATTAATAAGGTAGTCGTTCACAGTGTAAATGTTCATCTCCGAATCCATAGTCATACAATCTAGTTACGTTAAAGTTCCAAGACCGAAATTAATCAGTCTTGGTAATGTCCATAATGCAATGGTCTGGGAAGTCGACGAGAGCTGGGCAAGCAGAGAACATAATGTCTGTGTGCCACTCCATGTACTTACCGTTAGGAACCGTTGAGTTCATAAGCAGTCCGAGTCCATCGTTTGTTGTACCGAACAGGGTAGAGATTGCCTTGTTACCTGCATATTCAATCAACTTACGATCGAGGCTGTCTGTACGCTCGAACTCACAGGCATCACCGGCAGGACGGAGAACAACGATGTTGTCAGACCAACCCTGCTTGTACTCATCGGTTGTATGAGTAAGGTTGCGTTCCTTCTCGGTAACAATCTCGATAGGAGATACTCCCTCGAAGTCAACGAATGCCTTGATGAACTGCTCCTTGCTGATAGGCATTGTCTTGGTAGAGGCAATGTAGTTCAGCTGACGGTAATTGGTAACGAGTTCGCGGACCTCTGCGTTCTTCAAGAATACATTATAGAATGTATTGCGAGTCATCTGCCAGATCAAAGCACCATCGAAACCACCGCGGGTTTCACGGTACTTAGCCTCCTTCTCCTTCATGTAGGTAAGGATGGTAGCAGTAGGGTCAGCCCACTTCTTAGCACCACCATTGATGAAGTTGTCACCGTATTCGATAGGGTCGATAGCCTTGTGCAATGGGGTAGAGATACCACGACCAATACCAGAGTAATCGATCTTACCGGTAGACATCAACTGAGCGGTCATAAAGTTCATTGTCGCATCAACTGAGTCGATACGTGTCTGAACCTCGTCACACCAGTCTGCTAAGATATCGGCATCGTTGCCGAACTCCTCAAACTGCTTGATGCGTGCATAACGCTCAACTGCGGTCTCAACATAACCAGGAGTAATGAAGTCCGGAATAGAAGCGGTGTACCACTTATGTCCGTTCTTGTCCATCTGGTTAGAGTCACCGAGAGGAGCACGGAGGTCAGCCATAGGAGCTGCCTTCAACTTGCGCGCCTTGACGTTGAATGTTGCCAAGCCATAGTTGTCGGTAGATGTCAGGAACGAAGCGTTATGTCCCTGTGTCTTGTACCAGCCATAATTAGTAAAGAAGATTTCCTTTTTATCAAGGAAACTCTGCAAATATGCCGTATTCTCCTGAGAACCGAAGAACTTGGCAAGTCGCGAATTATTAAAATCAAATTTTGCCATAATCCTGAATCAATCTTTAAGGTTAATAATTAGAGATGGAACCATCCGTTAACGCGACTCTTGTTGAGAGCCTTGATTGCAGGAGGGATTGGAGACATCCTGTCGATGTACATAACGGTATCATCGTTAGCAAGGAATGGAGTAAGCATATAACGAGCACCATCCTCAAAATCGTCACCTGGGGTGAACAGGAAGTCGTAGTCGCACTGAGCGTAACCGTTAGGGTTGGTTACCATAGGCTTCTGTGTCTCGCCGACAGCTGCCGCTTCAACGAGTACTGCATCCTTCGCTACAACACCGAGTGTTGCTGACAAAGTAAGCTTCCATACGTCTGTGCCAGCCTCAGTTGTTTTCTCAACACCTGTAATCGTAACAGCTGTACCTGTACCATCAAGAGTGTTAGGAGCGACCATGATATTGTCTCCAATGAACGGAATGTGCTTGTAGCCATCACGCACGATAAGGAGAGTTGTATCTGTAGCACCGGTCTTCTTTGCGCACTGGTAAGACTTAAGAATCTTAACGGTCGCACCTGCGTTGCCATAGATGCCTGGGTCATACTCCAGGAAGTCACCGGCGTAAATCTTAGCTGGGCCCTTGAAAGGATTGAGCAACTTACCACCAGTTGTAGGAGTACGGAAAGCATCCTTTGCGACACCAATCAATTTGACGAACACATAGCGGATACCGCCGATTTCGCCACGAGCCTGGATGAGGGAACGACCTGGCAAGAAGCCGCTACCATTCATCCTTTCACTGTAATAAGGAGAAACTGTTCCCATAATCAATAAATAAATTTGTTATCCTGAATACTAAATGTTATTCGTCCTTAGGCTTGTGTCGAGATCTGATAGCTGCAACATCATCGAACTCGTGTTCATCTACAGTTCCGGTTCCTCCGGCTCCGCCACCTCCGCTTCGAGGCTTGGTGTCTGGATTGATACCCGCTTCCTTGAGGTCAGCATTGTAAAGAACCTCTGCCTTACCGACAAGATCCTTGATGTCAACTTCACCATCTGGAATCTCAAGCTTATCCAAAGCTGTCTTAACGAAAAACGAATTCAAAGGAATGTTGGCTTTCTCAAACTTAGCCTTAAGACCTTCCTTAATGGAGTTCACCAACGCCTTCTTTGCGTCAGCTGCTTCCTTCTGCTCTCGCGCCTCACGCTCCTTCTTGACTTCACCAATGAGCTTTTTTGCCCACTCAGGCATATCCTCTTCGTTAGGAATTTCGTCTTTTTCCGGCTCTTCCTCGTCAAGCTCAGCTTCCTTTGCCTTCTGACGTTCTTTCGCCTTCTTCTTGTATTCCTTAACCTGCTGAGAAACGTCAGAATGGAGATTGCCGTCCATGCGTTTCAAGCGATTTGTAACCTTGGTTACCAACTTGGCGTTTGCAGCTTCGTCTTCACCAAAATCTTCGAGTACATCATCAAGTTCTTCATTGATGGTTTTCTCGCTAATTGTCAACTTGGTACTACCGAGTTCCTTGTTGACCAATGCTAAGAGTTCTTCTCTTGTCATGTTGTTGTTTTATTAAAAATGTTATCCTGGAAGTGGTTCTTCCACTCCGAAAGTGTATAAATATACGTTTTAATACCGCAAATATACGAATAAATATACAATAATACAAAAATATTCTGTATTTTTGCTTATAAAATTGTATTTTTATGCAGAAAGATATTTATTCAGGATTAAAATTGGATAACGGAGAGCCCGTATATACGCAAGAGTATATCCAGTCTCTACGAGACACTGATAAGAAGCATCCCGACAAGCTGAAGATTATAGCTCAGCGTGGCGGACAGGAGCGTATGCTGTCTATAGACGCTGATATTAAGATAGTTGGAGGCTCGCGAGGCGGATCCAAGTCCTTCTCTTCACTCATGGAAGTTCTGAAGGATATCAAGAACCCTGACTTCCATGCGACCATCCTGCGAAACGAGAAAGATGACTTGCAGTCGCTGGTAACCGACTCTTATAAACTTTTCTCCCAATTTGGAACTTACAATAAGTCTCAAAACGATATGACCTGGAACTTCAATAACGGAGGATGGCTTAAGTTTTCGTACTACGCAGGAGCCTATCAGGATTTCAAGACGCGATTCCAGGGACGACAGTATGCGTACGTTTGTATCGATGAGGGTACTCAGTGCCCATACAAGAAGTTCAAGTATCTCTTGACCAACAACCGAAATGCAGCTCATATACGAAACCGCTTCTGGATTACATGTAACCCTGACCCCGAATCTTGGGTACGAAAGTTCATCGACTGGTGGGTTGACGAAAACGGTTACATCATACCGGAGCGAGACGGAGTTATCCGCTATTGTTTCATGGATGGTGATACACCGGACTCAATCTACTGGGGCGACACAAGAGAAGAGGTATACGAGCAGTGCAAGGGTATCATCGATAGCCTTTGGAAGGACAGCTACGAAGAGCTTGGATACACGAAGCTCGAAATGTTCATCAAGTCAGCAACGTTTATCCGTGCCGACGTATCAGAGAACATCAAGCTTATCTCTACAGATGCATCATATATCGCCAACCTTGCCCAGCAGGACGAGGAGCAGCGTATGCGAGACCTGGAAGCCAACTGGAACTGGAAAGCTGCCGGAGATGACATGATCAAGATGGAAGACCTTGATGAAATCTACGACAATGCAGAACAGATAGGAGATGGAAAACGCAGAGCTTCTGCCGATATTGCTTTCACCGGCGGCGATAACTTCGTAATGTGGCTTTGGGAAGGATACCATTGCAAAGACCTCATCGTGTCAAGAATCGACTCAAAGACGCTCGTTTCTGTTGTCCAGACAAGATTGCGTGAGTGGGGTGTTGAGGAATGTAACTTCACATACGACATGCAGGGCATAGGGCAGTACTTCAAGGGATTCTTCAAAGAAGCGGTTCCATTCAACAACCAGGCGGCTCCTATTCCTGCCAATCACCAAGAAGAGGAAGGAATCAAGTACTTATACAAGGACTTAAAGTCTCAATGCGCTTGGTTATTCTACAAGATGGTGAAAGAGAAGAAAGTATCCATCGACTCGCAGCTTTTGGAACGAAAGTATTCGGGTGACGGATTCGATAAAGTCCCCCTCAGACAAATTCTCCAAAAGGAGCGAAAGATGCTCCGACGTGACGAAGACGGAGATGATAGGGGATTCAAACTTATGCCTAAAAAGAAGGCAAAGAAATATGTGGGCCACTCGCCTGACTTCTTTGAGTCTTGGTTCTATGTAATGATATTCAGTTTAACAAAAAAGAAACATAAAAAGGTAAAAGGATTATGGAGAATTTAAATTTTAGAGAAATACTCGTAAAGAAACCATTCTACGAGCTTAAGCCTGACGGATATATGAGTCACGGCACTTTCTCCGACAAGGTTGGAGACAGGAGCATGCAGAACATGCCTTACGACCCCTGTGTATGGAGGGTAAAAACCCAGTCTGACTTCCTTCGTGAGTACTTCACGAGCGGACATAGAATTTGGGACGAGAAAGCATATCCTGATATTATTAAGGAAAACCCAGACTGGGATCCAAAAGACCCATCTACGGGGAGCCACTACTACAGACAGCCAATTACAAGGTGTGCTTTTGCCTTCCAACAGGTTATCGCGACGAAACATACCCTGCACCTGACCGGAAATGACATCCAATTCGAGCTTGCAGATAGCACGGATGAGCTTGACAAGGAAGAGAAATTTCAAAAGAACCTCAATGTCTTCAAGAAGGGGTGGCTTATGCATAACATGGAGATTGCATTCTTCGAAGCAGTAAGCTCTTATATGATAGTTGCTGAAACTGCAACTGTCGGGTATATTGATAAAGGAAAGTTCGGAGTCAAGGTTCTTTCATTCAAGAATGGCGACTATCTTTATCCGCATTATGATTCAATAACTGGCGAGCTTTCTGTATTTGCCCGCAAGTATTACGATTTGGATGAAGACGGAAACGCACAGATCGAGTGGGTTGAAGTATGGGATGATACCTATTATTACAGATTCAGGAACGATGTCGGAAACAAGAGCGTAACGAAGAAGGCAGTGAACCTCATTAAGGGATTGTTCGGAATGAACGGATATGCTCTTGTTGAGAAAAAGAAACATCACTTCAACTCGATACCTGTGGCATACATCCGCAACGATGAGGGCCCATGCTGGTCTAACGTTCAGAAAAACATCGAAGATTACGAGGAGGCATTTTCGTACCTTTGCGAGAACAACAAAGCGTACGCTTTCCCGGTATTCTATATTAAAGGTGATGGTGAGGAAATTTCCATCTCTGGCGACGATATGACAGGAGCGGCCAAGGTTATCGCTATGAACAACAAGGATAACGATGCAGGATTCCTTAATGGCACAGATGCTTCTGAAGCTTTCGCAACTCAGCTCAATAAGTCGTATGACCTTATCTATGAACTTTCATTCACGGTAAAGCCACCGGAGTTGAAGTCTGGTGACCTTCCAGGTGTAGCTATCAAGCTTCTCTATTCCCCAGCATTGGAGGTAGCTATGAATGACGCTCAGAAATTGCAGCCATTCCTTGATAAACTGGTTGAAATCGCCAAGTTTGGAATCGGATACGAAAACAATGCGACGGCTTCTATTGTTGGTCTCGATATCAATGCATGGATTGAGCCTTATACACATCAGAACAAGACGGAACTTCTTACAAATCTTGCAACTGCCGTTCAGAACGGATTCCTATCGAAGCAGACTGCATCGGAGCGTTGTCCTGACTTTCCAAAGAATGCCGAGTGGGAGCGTATCTTGCGTGAAAAGAAGGAAGAGGATCAGCAGGACCTCCTCATGGATATACAGCGTGCGGATAACGAAACTGAGAACGCCATCGAGGAGCAGGAAGCTACTGCGAGGATCCAGAACGGAGGCAATGGAAACATTCGTACAGGTAACGGAAGGAAGGCAGGAAGGCCTAGCGAGGGTAAGAATACCGATAAATGGGGGAACAAGCCTCAAGAGAATAATTGGAAAAAATACAATCAAACCCATTAATAGCCTATGGATGAGTTAAAACGTTCTGTCGATTACAGCAGGAAGCGCTTGCAGGCAATCCGAAACTGCGAGGGCCACATATCAGATATTCTCTGGAAATCGACACAAAAGGTAATTACCGCAAGTAAGCGATACAGAGGTGCGGGCAGGCTCACTAACGAGTCGGCCCTGCTCTCTTACGCCAAGAATGTTACTGCCGATGCAGAGGAGAGCATTAACAGCTACATCTCTGCCTACTCAAAGGCTTCGTGCAAGATTCTAGGGATTGACAGCGAGAACATAGAATCGTTTCTCGTCAGCGACATCTACGGAAAGACAACATCCGAAAGAAACGCCGTCTATCTCGGTAACTTTGCTGAAGATATTGTGAGGATGATCAAGGCGGGAACATTGATGGGATATTCAGAACAGCAGCTCATTTCTTCCATCCGAACCGGCTACAAGGACCCATACCACACATCAGTCATCACCAAGGCGAAGAGAAAGGACATCAACATCGATGTTCCTTCTTACGGAAAGGGCTACTACAAGAACGCCTATCAGAATATCGTAAGAAACGCTTCTCAGGTGATTGCTTTGGCGTGGGGACAGGCAGAGCAGGAGTATGGGCAGGAGAACAAGGCTATCGGGTTCTATGTCAAGAGAGGAAGCGACTTCCCGTGCTTGATTTGTCAAAACGAAGCCGATGCCGGACTCCATTCTTTCAAAGATCCATACCCACCATTCCATGTTTCGTGTCAATGTTTTACGGTATTTGCATTCAAGGATAATAAAAAGAAATAAGATTATGATTGAAGAAACAAAAGGATACACGTTATCCGTCGATACATATAAGAAGGCGAAGGCTCTTAAGATGAAAGACCCTCGCTATTATATCTACGCCAGCCTCCGTGGTTCAGGTATGTCTGTCCGTGACAGCTGGGCCATCGCATTTCAGGGAGAAGGAATAGGTGTGTGGGAGAAATCTTTCCTCGAAAACGAGATGAATAAGCTAGAAGCCCAGGAGTCCGTTCAGAAGAGAATCGCAGAGGTGCAGGGAAAGAAAGTGAAGAACGAGAACGCCGATGAGCTCACCCAGGAGGAACTTATTAAGGCTACCTCGAAGGAAGAGATTCTGAGAAACCTCGTTATCGCTCAGCGCAAGCAGAAGTTTGGCTCTCCAGAGTGGCAAAAGACGACAGCCATGATAGCAGACTATTCTAAGATTAAGCAGGATGAAATTGATACGGAAAACAATGTGGTCCATTACTACATTCCTCTGTCAATGCCTCGATGCTGCGAGGACTGCATTATCTTTAAAAATGGCCAGGCGACATTCCAAAAGAAGAAGAAATAGTTAAATTCGTGTTAAAGTAACTTTGTTTTACTAGAATTTCTGCAAAACCAAGTACCTTTGCAGGCAGATATACGTTCACAGATTCGTTCTGCTGTTCGTAATTCTGTTTAATTGGTTACGAGGGGTGGTGTCTTCACAGATGCCACCCCTCACTTTTATATTATGAAAGTAGAAGAAAAATATAAACTCAATCAGGGATACTTCTCTCCGGTGATGAGTTCAAGCGCAATCCGCACCTGATCTTCAAGCATATCGTCATTAAACGTAGGAAGAACGCCGTATGATGGCAGTTTCTTCGTCTCAGCGGCCTCCAAAATGAACTGGAGTGCCTGTACTAGGGAAGTATGGTCTTGAACGACCTCAAGCAATTTATCGCTCATCCTTGCCTCCTTCCTTCTTAATCTGTTCTGCCATCTCAAGAATAGTCTCGGCGTGCTTATCGCGGTCGATGACTTCCTGCACGGCCTCATCGCTCTCCTTGCGAAGCTGCTCTTCAGTCTTGCCCTTGTCAGCAGCAGCGTTCAGTCTCGCAGACTCACGGGCAAGGTATTCGTCACGGAGCTTCAACTTACCTGCCGTATATTCTGCATCGCCAGGCAACGATGTATCCGCATACATAAGCTGGGCAAATGCCTCGATGATGTTTCCATCATCCTTGGAGAACTCGTAATGGTCTCTTACAGCCACAGGAACACACTCATCGAGTGCAGCGTACATGGATGTGCCGATGGAGTATTCGATTCCCCATGTGCCGGCAATGTTAGCAATCTTGATGAAAGGCAGCGATCCTCTCTGTAAATGCTTCTTGATCTCAGCAGGGATATCCTCTCTGAGTGAAGCAACTTCTTTCTTAGACAAGCTCTTACTGAACTTCAGCACTGTGAAGTGTCTTGTCTTGATAGTCTTTCCAAATGGTAATGCCATGATAACAATATTTTTAAAGTTCAACTTTTATTTTCTTATACTCGAAATCTGTGCAAGATGGATTCTCTTCTGAAGCAAACTTCTTCTCGGTAGGGTAGCAACACTTGCCATTCTTAAAGAAGAAGCAATCCTTGCAAGTATATTCAGTCTGTTCCATGCTCCTTGCGTTTTTGATATTCCATCAATGTCAAGATACAATAGTTAGCGCAGTCAAGAAGAGCATCTTCCAATGGCTCATTAGCAACTTGCGCCTCATTGTCCTTCAATGTCTTGATGCGATTCACTTTCTCTCGTATCTTTCCGTAGTCGTAGTTGATACCAAGCTCATCATACATCTCAGAAAAGGCATTTCCGTAGTCGTGATTCTTCTTGATATAGGTTTCTTGCATCTCCCCCGTAATTCTATTAAAGAGCATGACATCTTGCGACATGTCGCGCACTCCGTTCAGTTTGTTAACGGTTTCTTCTGAAAGATTGTTTGCGCAATTACGCAAATTGATGATTTCTTCCATAGACAACCATTTTTTTCCTGTTTCTGTAATAATTCGGTTAAATTCCTCTATACCGAAACAGAATATTGTGGTAGTCCACTGTTCCTCCAATTTACCAAAAATCGTATTGTGACTATTTCCCATCACAAAAAACTCACGTTCCGTCTCGATTGTAACACGGTTATCTTTTATGTCAACTATCTTGAACAAGACCGGAAGATCCACTTTGTCTTTAAGCAGAACATCGAATCCCCCAGATGCTATAGAATGCAAAATCCATCCTCTCTCATCCTTTCCCCTTCTTTCACACAAAGTGAATACAAGACCTACCTTAATATCTTCTTTCTTAATCATAAGCTATTTCCTTCTATATTAAACTCCAAAACAAAACCAAAGCAGACCATAAACTTTCATTTCTGCTTTCGAAAGTTGCTTAAAGCACTCAAAGTCATAGTCCTTATTTACATAAGCCCTAATTGGAGGTGCAAACTCTTTTTGCTTAACTGCTATTGTATATTCCGATTTGTGTGGAAAAACAGAATTCATATCCTCAATAACCGCACACATAACCATTCCGTTCTCTCGGACATCCGCATTACTTTCTATTTGCTGCTTTAGCTTTCCGACGGAATTATTTAAGAAAAACTCTTTAGGCGCAAAGTAAATGTCACCAAGTTTTAATTTCTCATTTTTATCCATAAGCTATTCCTCCTCTTGAAACGTATGAATCTTTTGAATCATATTCTTAGGCGGGTTATGAAAAAGCATAACATAGAAATCACCATGCTCTTCTGTATGGACGTTTCGTAAACCGCATTCTTTGATAAATCCATCACTACCAATATAAGGGTCAAGAATCTCTCGAATTGCGCTAGTAGAGCTTGGATGAACTATAATGACACCGCCAGTTTCTCGAAGTTCTTCCAGTTTCTTCCACTGAGCTTCAATGTTCTCGTCTCCATAGAACAAATCGTAGCCATAAGGTTCTGTGATTTCTCTATCAATGCACATTCCCAAAGGAAGTTCTATTACTATAATCGGTTTCATAAGCTATTCCTCCTTGTCTTCTTTAAGTTCAACGAAATCACCAATACCCAGACGAGCCTTGTTGATGCAAGATGCAACCCATTCTATCAGATAGGCAGAAGGCTCGCCGCCGTGCTCCATACCAATAGCATCCTCGATGGCATCGCAGGCATGAGAAGCTTCATGGCAACAAATCCCCATCCTCATAGAATCCTTGCTTGCAAAATTAATAAACGAACAAAGCTTCTTATTCGACTTTTCCCTAACTTCATCGTAGGTTATTGCGTCAAAATTAGAGAAATCAACTTTCAAAACCTCACCTTTTCTACCTTCAAAACACTTGTTAGCGTCCTCTTGGTTCATTCCAATAGCGACACATAGCATTCTTGGATAGATAACAGGGTCGTATTCGTAATATCCTTTCTTCTTCATATTTTCAACTATTTTTGTTTTGACACAATCTCGATGGCAGACAATAATGTCTTCTCACTGATACCTTTTCCACTACCAACACCATCTTTCTCTATTCTTTCAAGAGATTTCTCAATAGAGCAAAAATCATCCTGAGAATTACTTATAAAGCCATCAAGTTCTTCACTTACACTACTGATACTATCGTTGTTTTTTTTAACAATAGCTTCAAGACGACCGAAACACTTGTCGATATAATCCTTCAACCTTTCTTCATGCTCTATGATAGTTGCAGAGTTTGAGATTTTCCCATGCGCCCAGTAATTATTTACGCATGCGTAATAATCACCTTTTTCATCGCTGTGTTTTTTGCCAGATACGACTCTTAACTCAACGAAACTTTCTCCATCCACTACCGCATACACTCCTTCTCCAAATGGATATAGTTCGGCTTTTTCTGCATCCTCCCTAGTTTCGTTTTCTTTGTATGCGACCTTTCCTAAAACGCTAACTCTAATTTCCATATCTCAACTATTTATTATGTAATCTGCCAATATGCCACTTTGAACAAACCTTGCATAAGTAAGGATGCCAACCAAGTGCCTTTAACTTCGGATTTTGATTCAGAAACTCCCAAGCATCATCCTCAGTCTCGTATGCAACCTTCGCCTTCCAGGAATGAACCTTCTTAGTCCAATGCTCCGGGTCCGGCTTGAACGGAGGTATTTTATTAGGATTGTGATGTCTTCTCATATCTGCCATCTAAATTCATTTTGATCCTCGTGCTCCTCAAACTTTTTGCGTATCTGTTCAAACCAGAATACTCGAAAATCGTCATCGGAAGCCTTCCACATCTTCTTCAGCCATTCATAATTAAGGCGTTCAATGGTTTTCCGGATTCTGTCGCCGTAGAGGATTTCGAGCAGAAGTTCGTCTAAGCCTTCACCGCGTTCAACATCAAGGGTGAACTCACCACTGATATTTCCATACCTGTAAGAAGACATTCTATAGCCGGATTCAGCAGCCTTATCTACATACTTCTTAATAGAACCAGATACCTCCTCTTCGTTGGAGTCCGCAGGTAGCAGCCATATTGTTGACTCTGGCGAAACAACAGCAGGAAGCTGACAGTCGCCTATAAAAAACTCAAAATTACGTTCTTCTCCCATAATCTACAAACATTTGAATGAAACACTGTTTAACGTCCTGTTCTCCGGGATCTCCCTCCCGTCTGCCCGGGAATTATGTCCGAAGGCATGTCCCACCGCCCAGCGGCCACCGGTATCGTTAATCATCAGGCTGAATGAAGCTCTCAGGCTGCTTGATATCCTCCTCACCGCGCAATTTATTATTCACGTCATTGATGAGAAGCTCCTGCTTCAGATCAATCATCTGCGCGCCGTACACCTGATACGTCATTCCGCCCTGTGACCTCTTCTTGAAGAAGCCGTACTTGTCGCTCATATCACGCCCGAACTTCTGAATCGTAGGGATATCCTTCTCCTCGACATCGTTGGCCTTGCAGAACTCGACGAACCTCTCGTACATCTCCTTGGCAAGCATGCACTCCGAAATCTCGCCCCTCGCCTCTTGGCTGCACCTCATATCATACGCCCTTATCCAGGCATATATAGGATTGCTTCCTAGAAGAGAGATAAGCAGCTGCCTCCTGCTGCCCTCAGCTGCCGGGAACCTGTACTTCCTGCTCCTCAGCTCCATCGCGCCACGGAATATCCAGTTGAACACTCCGCTCAGCTCTTCACGGATGATCTTGCTAGCCAGCTCCGGGTCCTGCCTCTCCTTTGGGATGGTAACATCGAAGCTCACGTACTGTAATCGCCTGATGAATCCGAGCGAAGCATCATCAGGGAACGGAAGCTCATTGAGATTGAAGATGAGGTAGGGGATTGAGTTCCCCTCCAGGATATCCCTGCCGAGCTTTCTCATCGGGACGGGCTCACCGCTCACGAGTCTCTTGAACATACCGGTGTTCTTCCTTCCGAATTTCTTCGGGTCGGAATCGGAAGACCAGTTGAAGATGGCGTTCCTGATAGGATACCTTCCCCTCATTCCCTCGTCTCCGTCGGCAGTGAGGTCGGCGTAGTCCATCTTGCTTATCCTGTCCTTTCCGAATATGTTGCAGGCAACGTCGAAGATGACACTCTTTCCGTTGGCTCCCGTACCTATAAGGAGAAGGCAGAGCTCAATCTTCGATGATTCCTTCCCCTCGTACGGATTGTATGCAGTACCTCTCTGTATGAGACCGAGACCAAGGAACATCTGGAGGATCATCCTTGACGTCCTGTCCGGAAGGACCTCCTTGATGAAGTTCATCCACCTGTCGCACTTCGCCTTCGGATTGTAGTCGTAAGGATGATAGTATGTGACATGGTACTCGGGAGAGAACGGCATTACGTTCGGATACTTCAGCCCGCTTCCGAAGTCAACAACACCGTTGGCGAATGCAACGATGTCGAAGGTAGGTCTCAGTATGTTGTAACACTCTATCACCTCCATGAACGACTTGTTCATCACCGTACTGATGCCTAGCATCGGAGCCATGGCCAGGTCGAGGAGCAGAAGCTGGTAAGCCTGTTCCAAAACTATCTTCGGAACAGCTTCGTATATCTTGCCGTTGAACATGTAGTAAGCACCGTTGTAGTACTTCACCGGAGCCTTCTTCGCCAGACGTCTCATTGACCTGATGAAAGTAGACTTCAGCTTGTTGTACTTATCAGAGTTTGCCTTACCCCAGTCCTGGCAACGGAGCGCTTCGAAGCCGTACTCGTCATGCCTCAAAAGGTCTAGCAACTGAGCGTGCAATGTGTCTATAGCAATACCATTTTCCATTTATGTACAATAATAATATTAATTTTCCGTTATTGTGTAGGATAAACCCCGATAAACAGGGACTTTCTGACGGATAACACGTGTCAGCTCGTCCTTACAACATGTCGACTATAAAATATCGACAATACAAAGATAAGGAAAATATCCTGAATATACGCTAAAACACTAGTATATAAAGGGTATAAATATACATTTTGGATATACATGAAATGAATATTAGACATACATTTATGGTTTTGCTCACCAATATAGAAGTTAATGTTGCCAAATGTTAAAAATAGGTAGATGAATGAATATGCATAAATATGTTTTCGGTAGAAAAAGTAATTAAACCTTACAAGTAGGTCGAAAAATCGGAAGAAAAAATTTTTAGATGAGGTGACTACCCGCTGGATTTATGGGCTGCAAAGGGGGTGTGGGGGTCTGTTTTGAAAATATACAACAAAAAACGTTAGTTTATATGGTGTAAACCATCGTGAAACAATATTTTTGTAATTATTTCAAATTGTCGGTTTATATTTATAAAAAATTTATGTAACCCCTTAATTATCAATCACTTATAACGTATTTTAATTCATTCTTTTTGCATAAATACACGCCGTGAAACATCAAAACTTATTACATCATACTTGACCCACAAAATCTTTACCATATTTATTCTTGTATAAATATTCAGTGTTTAACATATTAAAGGAATATTAGCTAAAATAACAAAATAATATTACATATATAGTTAAAATTATATATCATTAACTGACACTTTGGCAGTTGTAACTATCTGATTATTAACTAGTTACACGTTTGTAAAGATTGATGTTCGTTAACTTAAAAAGGTTATAAATTTAACAAATGCTGACACGATATACTTTGTAACATATTGATTATTAGATAGTTACGTTTTGCCATTTTGGCAGATGAGTTAAAATATTATAACATTAACATAAACTCACAAATACTGCCATATAGTGGAATTATTACAAGCTTTATAACTAACTGATAATAAGCTATATACAAGATGTTAAATGTATAAATAGACTATTTTTAAACTGGTTGTTTGGCATTACCTTTGCAGTTATGTAGGTACAAAGGGATTTTCCTTTGCAACCATTTAAATAAATAGACTATGGATAAAGAGACAAAAGGTGCTCTAGGTTACGAGCACGTGAGCACAAAGGTAGCTAGTTATGTTAGCGAGTGCAAGAAAAGTGCTGTTTTAGCACAGAGTTTAGACGTGCTTAATAGCTACAGAAAGAAGCTTCTTTCTGAAACTACAGATAGCGAGTTGATGGCAGCAAAGAAAGAATTAGAGAGCGCACGTGCAAAGTACAACAAGCTCGCTACAAAGTACGTGCTAGCAGATACGGCATATTGCAACCTACAAACAGAGTGCGTGCGTACCGCCGTTAGTGAGTTTTCACGTACACACAATTTGCCTAATTTCTTTGCGTGGTTTGATACAAACGGCAAAGATAAGCAAACATCGATTATAGATAGCTTGCAGCGATTAGGTAGTAAATTGTCAGATTTGCACCACAAATTTGCAGACGGCGCAAAGGTAGCTAGAAAGAAGACTGAGAGTATCACCGATTTGCAGAAGCAAATTGCAGAACTACAAGCAAAACTAGCAGAAGCGCAAAAGTAAGTAACTAGATAGGTAGCGAAAAACTACCTATCTTTTACCCCTACATTTTCCCCACTGACTATCTAGCAGGTAGCCAGTGGGAAATTTACACCGTACAAATTCCGTGCGGTGCGGATCGTCGTACCCTTATTTTTCCCACACGATTTTGGAAACCTTGTCGTGGTGTGTGGGCTTAACTCAGAGAGAGAGAATTTATTCTCCCTCAGGGGACTAATTGCCAAAATTCAAGAGAAGTATCTCAGTAAATCGAGAGTGCGAGAGGCACACCGAGATGGGAGAGAGTAACGTGTTACTCAGAGACATCCATCCGAGAGATACGCAAAAATTCCTGGCGTGAGCGTCGAATGAGATGAGACGGCACGACGGCTAGGGAATTTGTATCATCTAGCGAGATGAGAGTTTTAGAAAGAAATCATAATTCATATTCTAGCGGTGTTGTGAGCCGTGCGGAGTGGTTATCCGTGAAATCACCGTGGATAATGTAGCTATATTCCACGTGAGGTATATCCAAGAAAAATGAGCTATCTGAAATGTGCTGTCAGTTGGCACAGGTAACGTAATAGTTTGCAGCGAGAGAAACTGACTGGATGCAGTCCATAATAACTGTAGGGTGTGAGCCACGTAGTTAAGACGATAAAGATAAAACGTGGTGCAAAGATGCACATCCTGGCTAACGGGGCGGGGAGAAATCTCCGCTCTACAATTACGAACCATTTAAATAAATAGAATTATGAAAGAACAGATTTTGAAGAAGATAGGAAAGACACTTGTGCGTATTAATGTAACAGACCAGAGTGCAGAGGATGCCTACGATGAACTCGTTAGCAGCAGTCCTCGCCTGTTTGGTATGCTTTCCAGTATCTACAGACTGAATGATGAAGAAGAAAGATTCGCTTGGTCTGCCGGAATTCAGTAGCCTAATCTCCCTACGCTTGTAGGGAACAATAACCAAAATTACAGAATTATGAGTACGATGAGAATTAAATGCCTCGATATGAAAGAGGTTGAGAGTATCATTGCAGATGCTCAGGAGATTTTAAGTCACGTAGAATTCGGGTCTTTGCAGAATGGTGTGCTTACATTATTCTGCGTGTTGTGAGCCTAAAATCCGTAGCCAGTACGATAATTGTCGTGTGTGGCTACGGAACAATTACCAAAAAAATATAGATATGAAAGCAAGACAGATTATTTATTCAAGTACGATAATTGTGCTTGGATTTATTCAGACATCGCCAATATTCATCTGCTTGGCAAGTACGATAATTCTCCTGAATGTGCTTGGAATTCTTTACGGGATTCTGCTTGTGCATATTTGGAGCAGTACGAAAAAGGGCAAGTGGTATTTCCGTGAGCTGTGGCGATCCACGCTCCGCTTGGAAAGTTTCGTTCTGCCTGGAGTTTCGTAAATCTAGAAAGTACGAAAATTGTGCTTGGAAACATTTGGCTAAATTCTGCTTGGAGAAATCCAGGCAGTACGATAATATAACCAATTAAATTACAGAATTATGAAACAGAAAATTTTCGTGGCATTATTTGTCGTAGTGTGCTTTGCATTGTTTGCAGTATCAATTACTCTGTATAATTGTCACAGAGCAAACGTGATGCTGAGAAAGACAGTTATCAGCCAGGCGAATGAGATTTCAGAGCTTAACGCCAGTTACACAGCAGAGGGACCTACAATGTTCGTAGGTCTCAGAAAGTAGCCAAATCTGAGAGGAGTTTCCGCTCCTCTCTTCTATTAACCAAAATATTAGAATTATGGAAACAGTAAAAGTAATCGACAGACACGGAATAGAGCGAGAGTGGGATATCGTCACAGAGAGATGTGTAGGATGCTGCTTTCATGGATTGATGGACGGCAAGGTGCATTGTTGTCCTCATAGTATTGCGTGTGGCGATAAGTAGCCAAAACTGCGGGGCACGTCCTGTGTGTCCTGCTTCTATTATTAACCAATCAGATTTAGAATTATGACAGACGGAGACAGAAGATTCCTTGCCAGGCTCGTAGCGAGCCACAAGGAGGTGATCAGCGAGGAGTGTGCGAGAAAGAAGCTCGACAAGAGCGAGTATTTCAGACGCACGGCGAGAGTAGATAGGAAAGCTCAGGAGATTGAGCGTGCGTACATGCGTCCTCGCAAATTCTAGCCAAACATTCTGTGCAGATAGACTGCACAGAAACTATGTTTAACCAAAAATACAATAGATATGGAGTATATAAAGAGGACAGAGAACAATACGCGCGTTGACGTGTATTTCGATGGAGAAAAGTACGTGTTCATTAACGCATTCCACGGATGTGTGGCAGTTGCGAGAAGAGAAGGACTCGTTGAGTTCACTAATGACGGATACATGGCTCACGTCAAGTTCAAGGTCGAGAAGACGAGATGCACCATCAGTAAGAGAACTATAGATGGCGCCATCCACAAGATGGAGAACAGATACATGAGCACAATCGTTGAGTATGAATGGGAGGAGGTTGACAGAGATAACCTGCCTTATGCCGTGAGCGTGAAAGTAGAGGAGCGCTAAGCCAAAAATCCTGCGTGGAGACACGTAGGAACTATTATTAACTAAATATTCAAAGGATATGAAAGAAAGTATTGAGGCTATGCTGTGGGATTTCATTGTTGATAACAATATCGCCACAGAGGACGAGGTTAGACTTGTCTCGTATATAAATGGCTTAAACGAGGAAACGATGACAGACATTATTTATGCCAAGACAGGACTACGCAGTTACGAGCAGTGTAAAGATGAAGGCTACTCCGGCACAGATGAGCTTGACAGCTATTATTGTCTTGGCGAAGAAGAAGACGAAGAAGAGGAAGAGGATGAAGAAGAGTAGTATTTGCCTAAAAAGGTGCGCCCATGTCTGAGCGTGCCTTCTATTGTTTAACCAAGATAAATTATTTGAATTATGGCGAATAAATATCAGATCACAAACCAGAAGCTGCTTCGTGAAGCATTCTGGCAGTTTTGCGACGAGTGTGGTATCGACTACACTGGCAAGAAGACAAAGTTCAACCTTGACTTGAACATGACTTTCAATGACTGGAAGGACGGATTGCAGAAAGATGGTGTGATAAGCGACAAGCTTTGTTTCAGGGCTTGTCTGTATTAAGCCAAACCAATCCTCACTCTCACGGGTGGGGATTTCTATTAACCAAACAGATTGAAATATGAAGAAAATTGAGATTACGAGAGCTGGCATGGGCGAGAAATGCCCATACCCGAAGTTCAGCAAATTACTGGCAAAAGGCTACATAATGTGCCATCGCTGCAAGTATTGTGCTGAAATTATCAGTGAGACAGAAATAATGTGTGACTATAATTAATCTATAATTATGAGTGAATTAGAGAAAATCCTGAATGACGATTTACTTAAGTGTGAAATCGTTGAGTCAGTAGAGAATCCTGTTAGGCGTGTGGATCTTATTAAATGGACGCACGACAATACATTCTCTATTGCCGAGGTACGCAAGGATACCGGTAAACTAGAGGTTACAGATGTCCCAGAGACAGATGAGCTTAAAGCGTACAAGTATTTCTACAGGAAATGTGGCGATATCGCCATAATTAGCTAAAACTCCCCACGATAATGTGGGGAACCATTACGAACCATTTAAAAATAGAGAATTATGGCAAAGAAAGTTTATGCGCTCTATCGCACAGACAACTGGCATACATACGATAGCCGTGAATTACTTGTTGTAGCAGGTAGTATCAGAAGATGTTGTAAGGTAGCCAAGGACGACGGAGCAACAAAAGAGCAGATTGAGGATTTGCGTGGTTACCGCCACCAATCTCAGTGTACCAACGGAACCGATTATGAGTACGATATTGATACGTACACGCTCAACGAGAGTTTAATCAGCTAAAATCCCTCTTCGGAGGGAACCATTATGAACCATTAAACAGATGAATTATGGAAAAGAATATTGTAGAAGTTGCTATGAACAACAAGGGTGAAGTTATCGAGAAAGTAGCCGATTATATCGGTGCGGCAAGTTTTGCCGCGGTTATCGAGGGCCTCTATCGTGAGTGTCTTGATGAATTCGATGACGCAGAGGATCTGGAAGAATACATTGCAGATACGCTTAGAGAGAATATCCAGTCCCTTGCGTGGGAGTTTACTCACAAGGTAAACAGAGAGATGAAGAAATACCTCCATCTTAACGACCAGCGCATGGATGGTAATTTTGTCAATCTGTACAACGATTATCCCAGACACGTTACAGGTACGTTCTGGGCGACGGACTACGATGGCGACGATTACTACGATTTGTATCCTGCCATGGTAGCCAGACTTGATGCCGCAGAAGACAGCGAGCAGGCTAACAAGGACAGAGAATATCTCGAAGAATGGTATTTCAAGGCATTCGGTACGTACAACATCAAGTACAATTTCTCGAACGAGCTTGAAGAGATTCACTCCATGATGGAGGAAGATTACGAGGAAGCCTAACAATATCCCCCTAGCATGTGGATATTCAATGTTAAACCATTTAAATGATATTAGATATGAGTTACGAATTTGCAAAGAAGGAAATCGGTGATTACAGAATCACCATTTACCAGGATGAGGATGCCGAATGCCCTTGCACTACATGGGATTTGGTGGGAGTTTACTTCTGGGACTATTCCGACTACGGATACAATAGAGGTCTGTCTCGTGGTTGCAGCAGCGAAGTTGACGCTAAAAATGCAGAGGATGCTTTGAAAGAGCTTGTCTGCAAATATGTGTCACAAAAGAAGATTATCGACTACATCAATAGCGAAAATGTCGATAGCTTCCGTATGCGCTATGACAAGAGCGAGCACATGTGGTATCTTGAGAATCTGTACAAGGATGAGTGGTACAACCACGAAGAGTTCTGCCCGAGCGACTTGAAGAGATTCGACTATAGAGAGGAGCTTTGTGATATCCTCGAAGAGGACGATTTCACGTATCTTCTGCATGACTGCAAGGATATTGCATTCTACGAGTGGTCATCTACTGGCTACAGTCAGGGAGATTATGTCAGCGGATATGCCTACTGCGACAAGAAGCGTTTCTCCAAATATTGTGACACTAATACAAAAAACTGGAGAAAGCGAGCCTTGGACTTATTTGATTATGAGGTTAAGTGCATAGGTCTTTGGATGTGGGGAGATGTCAAGGGGTTCGTCTTGGAGAAGAAAGTCCATTACAAGAAAGTCTTCACGGAAATAGGTCGTGAGCCGGAGGACGACTACGACTGGGAGCAGATTGATTCCTGCTGGGGAGAGTACTACGAGGACTCTGACGAACTGATTAAAGACGCTCTCGAAGAGAATGGAATCAAACTAAAAGAAACAGCCTAACAAGGGGAGCTTGCATGCTCCTCTTCCATTAACCAATTAAATATAATTATGGGAAAGATTACAATTTCACAGAAGGGAAGTAGAACTATCTACAGAGTGAACAGAAGAATCGTGTGCTATCGCGACGGGCACAAGTATTATGTGGGTAAGCCTTCATCTGGCAGCACCCATCTTGCGTTTGATGCCTTGTCCGAGAACATTGCACACGAGAGATGCATTGAGATTTGTGAGCGTAGTATCTATGTGGAGATGAAGTATCTGAATCCGGTAGCATACAACGCCCACAGAGTATTGAACGCATTAGCCTAAAAGATAGCCTCCGGGCTATCACTATTAACCAATTAAACAAAAGAGAATTATGACAAAAGAAGCAAAAAAGGTATTTGACAAGTTTTTCAAGATCCATCGTGATAACGTTGCAGGTAAGACTATCTGCTTTATCTCACGTGGAGAGTGGTCTGATCCTCAGATTGCGTACAAGGGCTATCTTCTTAATTACTGGGATGTATTAGAACTGGCTTGCCCTGAGGATGCGCCAGATGATTACGAGCCAGATGAAAACGAATGGCATTGCGGCTGTATGGACTCATTATTCGGCTACACAGATTGCGGCTTAGAGCCTGACAAGTTTGAGCCATCAGACGCTATGAGCGTAACAGGTATCATTAATATCAAGTAGCCTAAAAACAGAGGGAGCAATCCCTCTACAATTTAAACCAAATTATTAAGATTATGAAGAGATATTACGTATCAGTCACAGAGACTTTAAACAAGATTGTCAGCGTTGATGCTGAGAGTGAGGAAGAGGCAGTAAAGAAGACACAGAACGCCTACGATAACTGCGATATTATTCTTGACTCAGACAGCTTCGTAACAGAGCAGCTGGAACTTGATCCGGACCAGCAGTACTACGTAGATTATGAGAAAGAGTACGGAGAAACTTATCAGCACATCGACTAAGCCAAAAGCGTGGGTTCGCCCACGTGCCAATAACCAAAATATATAAAGATATGAAGAATTCAGATGAAAAGAGAGGACGCGAGATTGCCAATAGGCTCAAAGAAATCCGTAGGGAAACGAATAGTCGTATATTACATAACACAAAGCCCCTCTCAAAAGAAAGACTTCTAGAGCTGTATAGCGAAGAGAATGAACTCATTGAAGAGTACAGAAGTTTATGGAAAGCTAAAAAGCGCAGCTAAGGACTGCGCACAATAACCAAAACATAAGAATTATGAATGAAGACAGAATCCTAGAGATGTTCTTCGAGAAAGCCAGATGGCAGTATGCTATCGAGAAAGGCTTATTCAAGGACATGAACAAAGCAGTAATGTATCAGCTTACAACACCAAAGGCTCGTCTGGCTATGTATCAGAGGATCAAGAGCGGAAATTACAAGATAATGCCGCCACACACAGCCAAGATTCCGAAAGACAACGGAGATTTCCGTACGGTCTATGTGAATGAGGCTGTAGACAGAATCCTTTTGAGTATAGCAAACGACCTCTTGTTCGAGCTGATGCCAGAGATGGTGCATCCACGCTGCACGTCGTACCAGAAAGGTATCGGCTGCGGTCGTGTGGTGCAGGAAGTGTCTCGGATAATATACTCGGCAGAGGGAAAAATCATCGGATGGAAAGGTGACTTCTCCAAGTACTTTGATTCCGTGCCTTTACGATTCATCGATTGGGCATTTGACAGAGTAGAGGAGAAACACGGAAAGTCTGCGCTGATAGACGTCATTCGTGACTACTATCACACGGATATCTATTTTGATGAGGACAACAACCTCTGCGAGAAGTATCAGTCCCTCAAGCAGGGATGCTCTGTTGCTGCATGGCTGGCTGACGTCATTCTCTATCATCTTGACGACAAGCTGTCTAAGCTTAACGGATATTACGTCCGCTATTCTGACGATACGCTGTTCGTAGGTGAAGACTATGAGAAAGCCATGGATATCATGAAGAGTGAACTGGAGATGATGCAGATGACGCTCAACCCTAAGAAGGTTGAGTATCTTGATGCTAATCACTGGTTCAAGTTCCTCGGGTATTCCATCAAGGGTCACAGCATCTCTCTGTCGTCCACACGTATCAAGACCTTTCAGAAGGAAATTGAGAAGAGGACGATAAAGAAGCGTGATACCACGATGACGAAAGCCATCAATTCAGTCAACAGATATCTCTACAAGGGGTACTGCGATTACTCCTGGGCTACTCAGGTTCTTCCGGTCATAAACGTGAAAGAGGACATCGACAAGCTCAACGCATTCGTCATGGACTGCATCCGTGCGGTCAAGACAGGCAAGAGAAAGGTCGGTGGTCTCGGATACGTAAAGACCCAGGCTGTAGGTTGCATAGACCGAGGCCGTGGCAGGAACGTGACAACAAACAGGAGTAAGACAGAGAGCGAAATCAAGGGGTATCTATCAATCGGCTGTGCTCAGAATGCCTTGCGAACGAGCAGGGCAGCGTACAACACTTTGGTGAATACACTGTAGATGAGCATCCTAGCGCAAGGAACTGCCGGGATGAAGAAGAATGTTTTAAACATCCGGTCTCGAAGATCGCGGACCTATCTCCGAATCAGAGATGGTCCTGCGATCCTCTCCACCAGGATATTATCAAGCTGATATAGCTATGCGCAGTATCTTCTGACAGGCAGGCTCTGTAACCGAGCACACGGACGTGGGAGAAGGACGGACAGATTCAGGCTAGCGCCTCTATAACGGGATTTGTCGACGATGCGTCCAAGTTCGCAAGTTTGCAACTTGAGACGGATTGTCGACGAATTCGCGCACAAGGCGTAGCTCATCAACGAAGTACAGAAATGTGCCAGTCCTTATGACTTCCGCAGGTGGCGCACACCACCACTCCCTGACGGATGGCAGAAGTTTATGCAACAGGTATCTTAACCAGACTCTGGATCCAGGACGTCGTCGTATACTACTTACGACGTCCCAGGATCCTGAGTCTGGCGAATCCTGTGTCAAATCAGAAACATAAAGTATTGTGCCGAGCCATCGGCCAGGGAATTACCCAAGCACGAGGGTAGTCTTCAAAGGAGAGTGAATTTATGAGTGCTGTTTCCATGCCGCCGGCCTCCCGGAACACTATCCGGGACTCCGGCGGCTTACAACAGCCCTCGAATCAAGCTGTTATAGCTACGTGTCACGCTCTCAGATGAAGACAACGTTATTGCCAAACGAGGTACACGAGGAGGAATTCTTTATGTCGCGATCTCTGTATCAACGCGATAAGGCTGGTGATACCAGCAATCTCGCGTATTGCAAGACCCCTCAATCGTCAAGATAGAGGTAGGCAACAGACCTATGAGTGTACCTACAAACAACCAAAGTGAATTGCATCACGACTTATCAAGAGTATGAGGTTTAATACCACGTGAGTGGAATACCGCCGTCGATGTCTATCGATATCGACGGCCGTATCCAATCTCGGGGTCTAATCGCGAACATACACCAATGCAACGAAGTACTAGAGATGAGTCACGGACATTGCAGTCCGCATAGCCAAGAGTAGAACAGATTCAGTTGCATGTAATGTGACAACGGGACACAACCTGGCGGTTGCCCGGTACGCGTCCCGTTCTTATACATGCAATAATCAAGACGATACAGGAATGCAACACTCTACTGAGGCTATGCTATAGCTATTGCGAGCCGAATGGTGCGCAAGGAGAATCGATTGTAAATACAGTATTCAGCATCCTGAGAATCACTGGATTATATCCAGGAGTCTCAGGACTATAATACTGTATATATCAAAAGCATATAGTTACGCAACAGATTCTCTGAGCGCACTACTATTAACCAATGCTTTAGAATTATGAGAAGAAAAAAGAAAGATGTGATCAAGTCGATACTTAAGCAGTTGCAGGAGATCCAGATGGAGTATGCTTACGACAAGACTTTACGAGTAGGCATATTTACCGGAAGCACACGAAACGATATCATAATAGAGATATCAAGGTGCGATGACACTAGTTCGAATTGCCAGTACGTGATCGAAGGAAGGGAATTTGCGTTCTCTTTAAGAAAGTCGTGTTCCGACAATGAGTTTACCCTGTTTGAGGTGCGTTCCTATATATCAGCACTCAAGGGAAGCTAAAAACGGCGTAGCAATTCTACGCCTTCATATTAACCAATATATTAGAATTATGGAGAAAATAACATTCAATCAGCTGAAAGAGGATTACTTCAACGATGACGTATGTATGGCCGAAGTTCTTGCGAGTACACCTGCTACAGGCCTGATTATCGAACAAGCATTCTACCTATATATACGAGCAAAGAATTGGAGTGATAAAGATGAGTTTGAGCTCTATAGCGAGGGAGATTATTACGACTTGGTTGAAGAAGCCAAAAATATGGAGCTGTAATGCTCCATTCCTATAAACCAATATTCAAGAATTATGACATACGAAGAAATCATCAATGCAGTTGAGAATGGTGCTAAGTTCACCATCAACTTCCAGAAGAGAACATGTAGAGTGAACGGCAAGGTAGTAATGTCCGAGGAAGACAAGCCGAAGGATACACCTTACCTTACACCTGAGGTAGTGTTTGTAGGTATCGAACAGAGATATGCGGCATACAAGCATTCTGTGCCGTCAGAACGCTCTGAATCACATCGCCGATACTACTTCAAGGCTTTGCCTGAGAAAGAGCTCTCAGACGAAGATATGATGTACGGAGAGCGACGTGAGCTGGCGAGATGTAAGCTGGAGCTGTACGTGCTGATTCAGCTTCTAAGAGGCAACCTCTGGTGGAACAACTCATGGGGAACGTGGTTCTGGTGTTCAAAGAATGACAAGGACCTGATTATCCTCAGAGACTGGATTGAGCCAAACAAGGGTGGGGCGTAAGCCTCATCCACTAGAGTTAAATAAATTTTTAGTAACCAATTTAAAATAATTAGAATTATGAAGCAGATTGTAACAATCACTGGTGAGAATCTTAAGGTAGTAGCTAACAATGTAGAGGTTAATGCAGCTGGTGCAGGTAAGAAGACCAAGGCGCAGATGCGTCTCGAAGCTCTTAAGGCAGCAGGCGTTGACGTAAGTAAGTACTTCCCTCTCGGTGACGACAAGCTTATCAAGATCGAGAATGGTGCGGCTGTCCCTGTTGATATGGACGATGCAACCATCGATGCGGTAGGCAAGCAGATTGTCGAGGGTGGATACGTAAGTAACTGGAAGCTGTTCCGCCGTTGGGTGATGAGCCAGATGTTTCACATGCTCAGACAGATGGACGGATGGAACTGGTCATTCAACCAGGTCTTGCAGCACAAGGGCTACGAGTACCAGTGGCGCATGCTTGAAAATGAGCTCTATGCTCAGATGAAGATGGCAGCTCACGGGGATCACGAGAATGCCGGTGCGAGAAACAGATGGTTCGGAGGCTACGTTGCTGCCGATATGGCTTATGACTACATCAATAAGCTCCGCAAGTATGTGGACGACAACCTTATTTGGAAGGTCAAGAAAGACAAGAACGGAAAGAAGACAAAGGCATTCAAGCATACCTGTAAGGGCAATCCTTACGTACGTCTTCAGAACGAGGATATCTTCGTCGCAGACTTGGAAAAGAAGGTATATGCTCCTCTCGGTAATCTTGCGCGCAAGATGTATGACAGCAATACCTACAAGGAAGTCTACGATGCTGTTCACGAGTTCAACAAGAAGCGCAAGCATCTCGCATGGGACACCAAGCAGTCTGATGCCTTCATCAATGCCTATAAGGGTTCCGGCTCCTACTACACGATGAGAAACCTCATTATGTTCCACGGAGCCAGATTCTGGAAAAACGGACGAAAGATGTCAGAAGCCAACTCGTTGAAGGAGCTTGAGTCAAAAGCCAAGCTCTACGACGAAGAGGGTTGGAGAATGCTCGGTGTTTTCAAGCAGCTCATTATAGAGAACGATATCGACATCCAGGGCAAGATTAACGAGTGGCATAAGGCTAAGGTCGAGAAGGTGATCGCCAGTAAGTAGTAAGGTTCGCCGCCTGTAGTATGGTGGCCCGGCAAAGATGTTTTACGTTAGCTTCTGCAACGAAGGATCTCCTCCAGTTACTACTGGAGGTAATCCTTCGAGCTAAAGCTCTCCGATCGAACTATTAAAGTAAGGCGCCAGCCGGGAACCATTCTAGCCAAAAAGTCGGTTGCTGATTCGGTAACCGATTCTATGTTTAACCAATAAAATGAGGAATTATGAAGGAAATTAAGAAGATTACCTATGTAGACAAGCTTACTCCAGCTCCTCTTGACAACAAGAATGTCATGCTGGACTGGTGGGAAGAGAATATGTTCGACGATGGAAGCTACGCAGTCTCAGGCAATACGTATCTAGGATTCATTGCAGGAGTTCCAGTAATGGCTACCGTCAAGGACAATATTGTCGAGCTTAAATGCATCCCGCAGCCCTACAGAAGCACGGACAAGCTTGATGATTTCGGAAATGCAGTTATAAAGAACTTGACGGAAGACGAATGCCATCTAACGACCTACATGGTTCCGGCGTACAAGCAGTACATAGATGACGAGCGTGAGGGAGACGCAAAGCTATTAATATCGTTCTCCATCTACGAAGACGAAGCGACGATTTCATTCCATTGGAACGTACCGAAAGATTAGCCAAACAGGTCAGCCAATATCGGCTGACTACTCATATCATAACTAAATTTTGTTTAAATGGTTCAAGCCGGTCTGTCGTGAGACACGCCGGTTTTTTGTTCCCCAATGTTTAACCAATTAAAGTAGAGAATATGACAAAGCAAGAAACAACGGCATTATTGGAGGCTGTGAAGAATGCTCCAATCGTAGATGGTAAGATTACTGTCACAGTATGTGGTACAACTTTTTCATTCGGAGGAAGAAACATGTTCCGCAACAACCTGGTGACGGAGGAGAACCGACTGAAGTTGCTTGAGGCTATAGAGCACAAATGCAAGATGAGATTCACGTCTTCGATTCCAAAGAAGGAGCTTGATGCTCCAGGATTGAAGAGCCAGAACAGAATCGTCCACAAAATGCTCTATCAGTACGTAATTGACAATCATCTCAAGACTATCAAGTACAGCGAGAACTTCTACTTCATCCTTATGCCCGACGGAAAGTACAAGTACCTCTCTCGTGAGGACAAGGCGAAAGCCGTGGAGTTTGCCAAGAGTATCAGCAAGAAGAGAAGTGACGTTTTTGTGGTCAGTGCCTAAAAACATGGGGAGTTTTCTCCCTATGTACTATGTCTAACCAATTAAAATTTTGTGAATTATGGCAGTAGCAAGAATCGTTAACGTTAATGATATCTTAAAAGCAAAGGGCTTGAAGCCGAAGGTGTTCAATCTGAACATATTCTGTAGTGCTGTATCAGATTTCTTTATGACACATGAACCAAAGGAAACAATTTTGCTTGTTCCGAAGAGATTTCTCGACATGGAGAATCCACCAGATGGAGACTTTATCGAAATGCTGGACGTAAGCATCTGGGAGAAGAAGGCGGAAGACCCCGACGACCCATTCGACTTCATCGACTATCAGCTGATGGTACGAAACAAGATGATGAGACCGATAATCTTTGTCAACGAGCCTTTTCTTACGGAAGCCGCACTCTCTCTGAGAGACATCTGCGGATATTCCGTAACGGGCAGAACACGAAAGAAGAAGAAGGAATACATCGTGTCTCTGCCGGTGTAAAGCCGAAAAATGCGTGGAACATTATTGTTTCACGCTCCAAGTATTAACCAATTAAATGGAATTATGAAGAATATCAGATTTGAACCTAGCTACTATGAGTGGCATTTGGTGGGAGAGGATGGAAGAATCCTCCTGAATATACCAGATAGTATAGTTGATTATTGTGAGACGATGAGCGATTTATGCTTCGTTATCGAAGACCTTCCAAGGCAAGCATCCGATGCGGTTTCTTGTGGGGAAGAGCTATATGGTGTTGATGTCACAATGTTTGTTTACAAAGGTATCGGAGAAGATAAAGACATCATTGAATTGATAGAAAGCACGCTTGCGACCCACTTCGGAATTGTAGCCTAAAATCCCTCTTCGGAGGGTGCAAGTATTAACCAATTAAAATTAAAAATATGAATGATTTTTTAAAATTAGCAGAGGATTTAGAATGGAGTTATAATGTTGACGATACACCTAACGAAAGAGGTGAGGTTTGCGTCGAGTTAGAGAAGTATTCCCCACAAGACCAAGACTTCATCGCCACAATTTGGTTCGAGAATGGCAATAAGTCTGACTTCATGGATAAGTTGTATCAATATTATAGCGACTTCGATCCTGACGAGGAAGCCAGTAAATGGATTGGCGAGGATGGACATGGTGCTAACGGCGCGCCATACAAATTATCGGATATTTTGCAAGATATGGAGGATTGCAAGGATATGCTACTAGATTTATGGCACGAGTATTTTTACAATGAGTACCCAGAAAATCGTCCAAATGAGACCGACGAAGGGAAGCGACTCGCAGGAGAAATCGAGGAGAAATCCGGAAAGCATTACCACTCGTGCTCTCTACAGAATTATCCGAGCGGTAAGTTCGGCGTTATCATTGATGGCTGCCAGAAGTTTCTATCGGAATGCAAGGAAGAGACATTAGCCTATATGAAAGGCGTGCTTACGGGCCTTGATATCGAAAGAAAAGACTAAGCCAAACAAGCCTGTCAGGAATGGCGGGCATCAAGTTAAACCAAAATATTAAGATTATGGATAGAAAAGTATTGAAAGACAAGATTGATGAGTTGCGTTCGACAGCAAAGATGGAGCTTGCATGCACCATCCGTGAGATAATGAGAGAGCACAATGTGCAGAAGAAAGAACTCGGCTGGCCTGTAGTTGTCAACAATAGCAGTCTTGTAGATATCGTAGAGGTAGGTAGTGGTGATACCGACATCCCGGTTTTCGTCATAAATGTTGGTGTTGGCTACTACAAAGAGCCTCACAAGGTAAGTGCATTGGATGATTGTGTACCAATCGAGCTTCTTGCTGATATTGCGACCGGGTTGAATAACGAACTGAGTGGATACGTCAGCACTTATGTGGCAAAGTACAGATTTCTGTACGAAGACGGAACTACTGCCGACATGGATGAGCCTTATGTATTCCTTGCAGAATCAGAAAGAGATGCCGAAGATAAGGCAGATGACTATGCGAGCGTATGGAACGAATGGAATGATGATACGATAGAACTCGTATCAGTCGAGAAGCAGACTGCTTCAGAAGGTTAAATTAGCGTTAAAAACGGCAAAGATGATGGTTTATATTATAAACTTTTCGTATCTTTGCCACTAGTAACCAAAATATTAGAATTATGACAGAAGAATTAAGAATCAAGACAAGAGACTGGGAACGACTGTTAAGCCCTGTTCAGCAGGAGAAGTACAAGCTCGCTATCAAGCAGGGCTGGTTCGCCAACTATCACGGCAACGCATGGAGGCATGACACGTTCTATGGCGCATACATCTGGAAATATCCGAAGTTCATCAAGGTCGTGAGAATGTTCGATGAGCTGTTGGGCCACAAGCCATTGTGGGAAGACATCACTGACGACAACCTCCGTGACCTCTTTGAGAAGATTAAGGAGAACTACGCTCCAAACTCCGCAAAGACCGTATGCGCCACCATCAAGGCGGTGATACGTGAGAACGATGCTACGAAGGAGATAAACAGCCCTACGTTCGGAAAGATACTCAGAACGAAGGCTGTTCCTGTCCAGTCTGTCTATCTCTCAGATGAGGAGATAAACAGAATCATCAATTACAATCCAAGAGGACAGACGAAGAGATATGTTCAGCGTATGTTCCTCATGGAATGCCTCTGTGGAGCACGATATAGTGATTGCCAGAGGATAACCCCCGAGAACATCGATGATACCGGACACTTCCTGGTGTATGTAGCACAGAAGACCAAGACGGAAGTAAGAGTCCCTCTTCACAAGAAGCTCCGTCCGTTCCTGGTATGCGGCACGGGCGTTGAGCCCCTTCCTGGAGAAATCAGCGAGATGACCTTCAACCGAACTCTTCGTGACATCTGCCGTGATTGCGGAATAGATGAGAACACGAAGGTGTTCCATGCAGGTAAGGAAGAGACCGGAAAGAAGTACCTCTTTATCTCTTCACACACCGGCAGACGTTCATTCGCCACGAATCTCTCCAAGAAAGGCGTACCATTGGAACAGATTGCCGTCATGATGGGGCATACTAGTAACGGTAAGCCTAATATCCAGATGACGCAGCGCTACATTGTCGGGAAGACGGAGATTGACAGCAGTACCCTGAGACTGTTCGGTGTATACGATAAGGATCTGGATGATGGTCTAGATGAGGACCAAGCTAAAACTGGAGGTGGCCAATAGCCATCTCCTGCTATTGTTTAACCAATTAAAATAATGAATATGGTAGAAGATTATACAGAAGAAGAGTTGGATAAACTCATCAATGAGTGTCGGAAGAAGTACGAAAAGCTCGAAAAGAAGACCGTTATGAAGGCTCTGACTGGAGAGATTGGTACAAACTCTGCAATGGTAAAAGAATTGGAGTCGCTGAACTTCCAATACCACGAGGAGATGGACGAGTACGACGATACGGCGCTTGACCTGAATCCGGGTCTTATCGAGAACTTCAAGAGAGCAGAGCGTGAAGGCAAGAACGTTATCTTCGAGGCGCAGGAGTATCTAAAGATTCTCGGTATGTGCGAAGAGATGTTCAACCAGAAGATGTGGATCAACGAAGATGGCCACATGTGTGACGAAGACGGAAGCAGACTATCTGCCGACGGAGAACATCGTGTATTCGAGGTCATCAAAGGTGGAAAATGAGTTTTTACATAACTAGATTTGTTTAAACGATATCCCCTCTTGCCCGTGAGGGTAGGAGAGGATTTCAACCAAAAACAGATATATAATCTGACTATTATTAACTAAATTTGGAATTATGAAGAAAACAATGAATGAGGATTTGCCTTACGAGCAGCAGATGATGCCTATCCTTGCAAGCTACGACAGACTTGTTGAAGAGAATCAAAATCTCAAGAATAGAGTAGCAGAACTGGAAAAGGCCTTGAAGTCTGCTAGTAACGAATCGGAAAGAAAGTACAACGCAGAGATTAGCGACATCATTAACACCTGTAAACAGCGAGGCGAGAAGCTTGAGTGGATCCAGAAGACACTGGAAGATTATCTCGTGAGTTTAGGTATTGAACTTCCTCAGTACAGAACGGTTTCCAAAGTCGTGAAGATGATCGTTAAGATTTAGCCCCGATTAGCCAAACCAAGGAGCTTCGGCTCCTGCAATTAATAACCAAGCCCTACGCAACACGGTCAAGCGGAAAATTATGAAGAAAGTATTATTAGCAGCGATAATCTATATTACTGGTTTTTCGCTTATTTCCTGCAACTCTATGGAGCATAAGGCAAAGAGCCAGCTTCGAAGTACATTAGAGGAACTCGCTAAGAACCCTGAGTCTTTCAGTATATCAAAAGAGAAGGTGGTATTCATAAACGACTCCATGTGTACCATTTCGTTCATAGGAAGAGGACAGAATGGCTTTGGTGGCTATACGTCCTCCAAAATGGAGTACACGCTTCTGAAGCTGGAGAACAGAGAGAGGGGAACCCAATACGACGAGGCTCTATTGGATATGGAGGATAGAGACCAGAGAAAAGGCTCAATCAAGGAGGCTTTGGAGAATGTTGACGGAGGATACCTGTACGGAACGGAGAAGGACGTTTATAATGAATGCCTTAGAAATTGTGGAGGTGACAAGGAGAAGGCAAGAACAGACTACCTGTTCTCCAGAGCACTCTGTAATGTAATCAGTAACGGAAGAGTAGTTGATTCCGACGATTAAAATACACAACTAGCCGCTTATCACTTTACAGATGGGCGGCTATTTTATTAAAAGTCACCACTAAAAACACATCAAAAAACGCACTTTTTCCTTAAAAAGGGTTAATGTAAATATTCAGTACTTTAATGAATGACACGAACTCCTGTTTTTACTTCAATCGAAACGCATAGCTAAATCAGTCGTTTCGAGAGTTTTGTTTTTACTTTTTACTTGAATGAGCGGATTTTTGACACAAATCAGGCATTTGGAGGATAAGAATAATCATCGTATCTTTGCATCGACGCATTAATACGCAAGAAGCACATTGGTATTAGTTGCAAGGAAATTTAGTAGGTGTCCGAAAGGAACCGAATAGAAAAATGGATTTCATTAAGTGGTGCTTCACTTTTTGAAATCCTTTTATTTTTATGCTATGCAGAGAAAATGCTTACACATATTGGTTGAATTGGTAGAGCGGTACGCAAGGGGGCGTTCCAGGGTGGAGCGCAGCAAGCGTATGACCGTTCTATCCTTTGCCATCTGGTGCAAGATGCAGCATAGCAATTCCGTAATGTTTGATATGGGTACGCGTGATTTGATGCGGGCACTTCATATCGGGCATACGAAAGCACAAATGATATCCCAAGCCATCAGGTCTTCCGAGTTGTTCTCAGTTCAGGAAGATGGACGCTTCATAGTGAACTCTTTCAAGGATAACACTATAAAGCGAAACAAGAAGGGAAGAGTATTCAAGGGTGCAAATATGTTTACCATAGAAGTAAGCAAAGAGATTACGCTGAAAGAAATATACAACAGACTCAACGAGTTACTTTTCCTGCATCAGATAGGAAGTATGGAGGCGAACAGCTCACACGTAAGTGCAAACAACCGCTCGTGTCGCTACTCACACATTCCTTTCTCTCAGCTGGAGAGTGCAGTTGGGATGTCTCATGGCTCAATTAGCGGAATAAAGAAACGCCTCAAAGAAAAGAAAGAGATTTCCTCTACATTTGCAGAGCTGCACATGGCAGACAGCAGATGTGGGGATCAGGTGAAAAGCCTTCTGGCAAAGTTCGGAAGGAACAATCCGTCTTTCGTGAGAGACAATAATGTGTACGTCTGCATTCCTTGTTCGTATGCAATAACAGACAGAAATGCAAAGGCAAGCTGCGGAAGGCACATCATCTATGGTTATGCTGGCAAAAAAGCTAGCAAGAAAGGAATAACAAGGCAGGGGAGAGAGCTCTACTCTCCGATGCAAAGTTTGGGCAATTTGCCCGATTAAATGGTAGTGTTTCTGTTTTTGACGGTTTCACACTATAAGTAAGTGCTTGATTATATTGTATTGTTTAATCTCTCTTATGCCCTACGTGCGTGAGAGAAAAAAGAAGAAAAAAGATTATGAAGAATGAAACAAAACTTAAAAAGTTGGAAGCTTGGTTGGATGAGAATAATTTCAGTCACCACGTTCCTCGTTCTCTTGAGAGAGGCGTAAAAGGTAGTCCAAATCTCATCATAACCCCTTTCGGTCATCACAGAATTAACGTGAAGCTTGAGGGAGAGGACGACAGTTTGTTCTACGACCGCCACAAACATAAGAACCCTGTCTTTATAAGAGACTCAGAGGCTCCAAAATTTGTGCTCGAAAAGGTGCAGAACGTTATCATCGAGCTGATGAAGAAGGAGAACGCCTTCGCTCAGCTTACTCCTGAAGAGAGAAGAAAGGTGGAGAAGAAGCGAGAGAAGAACAGGAAGAAGAATCTCCGCAGAAGACAGAAGCACAATGCCGCCAACAACGGCATTTAATGATTTGAGATTAAAAATATTTAGATATGAACAATATGACTTTGACAAAGACAAGTAACCCATCGGATATCGAGCGTTACTTCCGTGGTGTTTTAGAGTTGGATAAGCAGAATAAGGAGTTTTCTGTGAATCTTGACGATGTGTGGCAGTTAGCTTACGAGCGAAAGGATAATGCCGTGCGTGGTTTGAAGGCTAACTTCATTGAGAATGTGGACTTTATAGTTATCCGCAATAATGCGGAAAATTCCAGTGCAGGAAGACCAACCGACGATTACTACCTCACTTCCGCTTGTTTGGAGTATTTCGTTGCTCGCAAGGTTCGCCCAGTGTTTGAGGTTTATCGTAGAGTGTTCCATAAGGTTGCTTCTGGAGAGATGACGGAGATAGAGAAGACTCAGCAGAAGATTATTTATGCCAACTGGGTTGTCGGGTTTCTGAATCTCAACGAGGCAAGCAAGCTGAGAATTGCTCAGGAGATAGGAAAAGATACCGGTATGGCCGGTTTACTTCCACAAGGTATTAATGCCGGCACAGAGGCTCCTACGCTCCACGCTGCGAAAGACCTTCTTAAGGAAAACAAAATCCCTTTCACTCCTGTTGCCTTCAACAGGATCCTGATGGCTAAGGGCGTTATCCATGAGGCTACACGTCCTAGCAGGGATAAGAACAAGCCTTGGAAGTGGAAGGTGCTCAACAAGGGCTTCGAGTGCTTCGGTCAGAATATCCAGGATCCGAAGTTTCAGTCTCAGACCCAGATTAAGTGGTATGACAACAGATTCTGTGATCTGCTGAAATTTGTCGGTATTGAGATTCCTCAGACGCTCGGGTTCTAAAATGTGGGAAAATCCCACATTTTGAATATAAATAAAAATCTAAATACGTAAAATCTGCGTATTTACTTAAAAGATTAAGTATATGAAAGAAAGATTAAAAATGATTTTCGACCGCATCGACATCTTAGTCGTATGCATCATCCTCGGGACTTGCGTCTGTATTGCGGAGGCGTTCCTTGGTTTTTGGAATATATTTGCAGATTGCTTCATCATGACTTTCCTCGTTTCTGAAGTCTGCTACACCCTTCGCCGTAACGAGAAACTGAAGAAGGAGCTGATTGAAGCTAACTGGAAGCTGAAGAATACTGAGTGTGAACTGGAATCAGCCCATCTAGATATTGCCAAAAAGAGCAAGCTCGTAAACTTCTATACACTACTGATGAAGCTGTGGCGGGAAAGATGGAAATGCGAACGCGCCAAGGTCAATTACTGCAAGCGCAAGATAACATCGAGACAACTTATCGATGCGATGAATCATGCAGATAAGGAGTGCGGCGAGATTTCAGACAAAATCTCCGAGCTTACCAAGGAACTGAACGAATTGTATGCTAAAAAATAGCTCTTTTCTTGCGTATCTCGGAAAAAGTTCGTATATTTGCACTAACACATTCAAATAGCACTCTTCCGCCCGGCGTTCGGACTCACTCCCGGAGCCGGGCATCTCTTTTAGAATTTTGAATTATTCGTCATAAGCAATTATTAGGTTATAGGTTTGCCCCCACGTCATTTGCAGATGGCGTGGGGATTTTCCTTGTTAACCGTTCAGATAGTCGATGACTTTTCGGTTCGCCTCGTCTATCTTCTTATTGTCGAACTGAATATACAGTGAAGTGGTATCATTATCCCACTCGCTATGACCTAGAGCCTTTCCGATAACTTCCTTCGGAATATCGATGCTCGCAGCTATGGTGGCCCAGCTTCTTCTGGCAGTGTACCATATTATATCCTTGTGAAGCGGCTTGATTTCCTTCTTGACCAATGCGCCACGCTTATTCTTCTTCATCTCGGTAGGCCCGATTCTCTTCAGGTAATCGCCTAGCGTTCTGCGGAAGCTTGATTCTTTCGTTCCGTCATCCAGGATACACAGAAGGTGCTTCTTTCCCTTATACTTCCTGATGATTTCCATAGCTTCCGGCTCAACCTTGATATCGTAGAGCCTGCCTGTCTTGTTGCGCTTGTACTGGATGCGCCCTTTCTTGATGCAGTCAGCTGGAAGTTCGAGCAGGTCGGAGAGATTGATACCAATCAGGTAGAATCCGAGCATAAACAAGTCACGGTACTTCTCCATAAAAGGCTCAACCGGAAAGTCACGATACTCCCTCATCTCCTCTGCGTTCAGATACAGGTACTGCTGACGCTCGGTCTTGATGGAGAACTTACGGAAAGGATATTTGGTGGTAATCTCGTTGTCTATGGCCCAGTTGAACACCGTACGTATGTTTCTTAGGTCGATGGCGATTCCACCGCCCAAGCGTCCTTTCAGGAGCTCATGCGCCTGGAACCTTTCGAGCCAGTCTCTGTCTATATTGTCGAAGTCCGCATGCTCATCAAAAGCTTCAATCCTCTTCCTTGTTCTGAGAAATATTTCCTTGGTGCTGTCCTTGGCCTTGGTCTTGATGAACTCATCGATGTAGTAGAGGATATTCTTCTCTACCGATGCTGCTCTTCCGCTGATGATAGCCTTGATTTCTTCCTTCATCCTTGCTGCCGGAAGTTCGCCATTCATATAGATATATTCCTCCACGGACGCAAACAGCCTTGCCAGCATTGCCGTCTTTGCTCTTGCATTCGGAACACTCTTCGGGAAGATCATCCCGCTGAACTTGATAGTACTCGTGATTCCGGTATAGACCTGGAATCTCTTTCCCTGATAACTGATGATGAAGAAAACCTTTAGGGACTTTCCTTCAACGTACGTCTTGATGCTATTCATACTTACTCACAGATTTTACTCACAATTTCTACTCACAACTCAATTTTACTCACATATTACTCACAAAACTACTCACATTGGCGTACATTATGCACGTTTTTGTACCTATTTTGTGGGTGAAAATGGTGGATTTTACTATGTTTTTAATGGTGAAAAATGATGTAAGTGGCTGATTATCAGTATTTGAGCGAGATACGGGAGTCGAACCCGCCTCACAGGCTTGGGAAGACTCTCGTGTGAATTGGTAATGTGCTGATACTGATGATTTTCAATGCAATTAATGATTGTTCACTCACATATTACTCACAAAAATTATATTATTGTCACAACATAAATCCCTGCGCAAACTCTTTCTGCGTAGAATTTATTCTTTCTAAGCTCATCAACAAGTTTTCTGACGCAAGAGCTTTCTGTTTCTATTAAGGCAAAGTCTAAGCCGATATACCCCATCTTTTCTGTTGCTATTCTAGAGTTTACAAGTTTGTTTACGGCCTCGTCACCTTGGTACATAAAGTATCCGTAGAAGTCTGCGTCTGGTCTTATGTCATCAAATTGTTTCCCGCTGATTATTAACTTGGAACTCGCTTCCGATTCTTCGAAAAAGCGCACTACATCTTCGCAAGCTCTTGCTAGATCAAATCTATTGTAGATTTTCCCGTCAAGGATTTCTTTAGCTGTTTTCATATATCACTACTTATTTCAATTTTCTTGTTTTCTTTTTCTTCGTAGTTTGAGAAGTATTGCACCTGCATCTCATGCTTGATGTTGTCTATGCTTAGATATATAGACCTCTTCGAGCCTTTGGATGGGTTGTAGTGCCACATATACATATCAACTCCTTCCCATTTCATGTCCCCGTTTTCCCCTTTAGGGTACTTCTGTTTGTATTGCTTGAGAAGTGTGAAGTATGCGTCCTCCAGTTCGCTTTGAGTCCTATTTTCGAAAATGAACTTTACTTGCGTGATAGAATCGTTGCTAGTGTCGTAATGCACTTCTTCTCTTACGTTAGTAAAACCCGCAAATTTTACCTTGAACTTTTTTACTCCAGAAACCGTTTCGTAAGGTTTGTATCCCCTTGTCGCAAGGAAAGCTGCGTATTTCTTGCTGGTTGTATATATGTCTCTTCCCATTACTACTTGCGAATAAGAAGCACTGGAGAATAATGCTGCAGTTAATATGATTAATATTCTCTTCATAATATCAACATTTATAATTAATTATATTGCCTTTAATGACCCAAGAACCTTGAACACTTTCGTTATAGCCTCCTTTGGTATCTCCTGATCCTCGAACTCCTCGTTGTATGAGTGAAGAGTGAAATGCTCTTCGTCCGAACCCTTGCGGATGATCTTCACTGTTCTGAGGTCGTTAGTCGTCATAATGGCGTACACTTCGTTCATAGGCAAGAACTCATTCCAATCAAGAATCTGCTTCAGAGCTATGATGTCTCCGTTGCTTATAAGGGGCTTCATGCTGTCACCTGATGTTCGGCACCAGAAATCCGTCTTCTCGTAGCCTGGTACTGAAATATGCTTCATAGGCACGTTAGGAGAGTCATTGTACATCTCGCTAAAGCCCAACGCAAAGTCTACGTCATAGAAAGGCTTTGCGTCTTCTCCGTACGCGCATTGAGTGAACGCCTTGTCGATTGACCGGTTAAGCGAATCTTTATCGAATCCTAACGAATAGGTTCGTTTCTCGCCTTCTCCGGTTTCGAGCCATTCCCTGTTCACACCTAGGGCATCACAGATTAATTTGACATCTCTAGGCATAACTGGAGATTCTCCTTTCATCTTCTTGCGGAACCCTGACGGATCAATCCCCACCTTCTTAGAGAAAGAATTGGCGTTATCAGCTCCTTCCGACATGAGAACCTTAATTCTCCCGATAATTCCTTCTTTTTCCATAATTAAGTTTTGTATATGCAACTAAAAAGCCGCAAAATGTTAATAAATATTTATTATCCCGAAAAATATCGGGATTTCTTTGGAAGTTTCGGGATTTTTCCATACCTTTGCAATCGTCAAACTGGTAAAAACAGAAAGACGAAATGCGGAGGGACTGAGTTTTATCCCATTCCAAGCAACTCTACACTGCAAAGATACGGGTTTTTCTTGGTTTCTCCAAATATTTTTAGTTAATATGAGTAAAAACAATAAAGTTTAAGCGATGAAAGCAAGTAAAATACAAGTTAGTGATATCCGAAGTATCGGAGTAGGCGGTTCTATTACCGTCGAGCTTCCTAGTTACCTTGCTTGCGTCTCTGCCAAAAATACGGTCGGCTACGTCAAGAAGGCTTACCCTAGAACTGATGGCTGCACTTACTATTGCAGAATCAATGGTAGCACGATTACAATCGGAGTGGTGGAAGCGGAAAAGGTCAATCGAAGGAAGAGGGTCATTGAGTAGTAAACTTATAAAAGATTTAAGTATGGAAGAGATTATTAGGTTTAACGTAACAACGATGAAAGCTATAAGCAAAGAAGGTGAGCTTTATTCGCTCAACGATTTGTGGAAGCTTCTTGGCTCTCCAAAATACAAAGAGCCTAAACGCTGGGTCCTTCTGCCAGATTCTGTCAGATACATTGAAAAAGAGATAGAAATAGAAAAGGACGAAAAATCTGTCCTTTTATCTAAGAAGGGCAGAAACGGAGGTTCCTATGGAAGCAAGCGAGTTTTTGTCGAATATGCGAGGTATCTTGATAAAGGTCTTGCAGTTCAGATAAACGACCTCTTTCTACAAGAGTTGAAAGCCCAGGGAAATCCGGAATTATATCTTGAACGTTATCGTTCGTCATACAAAAAGAAAGGTAAAAGCGATGACTGGATTGATAAGAGAATGAAGAGTATTAATACTCGAAATGAGCTGACAAGTACGTTGAGCCATCACGGAGTTCATGGTGACGGATTTAGAAGATGCACGAATGCTTCTTACGAAGGTCTTCTTGGCTGTAAGGCTCCTGCTCTTCGCAAGCATCTCGGAATTGAGAAGAAAGACAGTATAAGAGACAACATGAGTAAGACTCAGCTTACTGCTCTCGAATTGTCCGAGGATTTGGCCAAGCAACGCATCGAGAAGAGAAACCTATATGGCGTCGATCCTTGCGAAGCTGCTTGCAAAGGAGCGGCTGAGGTAATTTCTGTTGCAGTTAGTAAATTTTTAAATAGTTGAGTTATGGATGAGTATAGAAAAGAAATTTTTAAAAAGATAAACTCAGCCCACAAGGAGTTGAATAAGTTTGAGGCTGTTGTTAGAATATCAAGAGGTGCTAATACGGATTTCGAGAAAGGTGTCAATGACATGTATGATTCTCCAGAGGCAGGCGGAGGAGTCATTGACAACGCAGTGAGCGTCAGTACCGGTACTATAATATATGACGAGGAATGCCAGACAGATGTCATTACCATTAAGATATATGGGCCAGATGACGAAGAGAAAGAGGCACACCTAAGCAAGGATGACGCTATAGACCTCATTCGTTACTTAGCTACAGCTGTCAGTTTACTAAGAAATTAGCCTATGCCTCGCAAGAAAGTATCAGTTGAGCCTGTTGAAAAGATATGGCTCTCCACAAAAGAGTTCGCCAAGTATATTGGTATGAGCACAGGATACATACACGACTTGAGAAAGAGCGGCCAGATTCATCACTACATGCTAGGCAACACCGCATTCTTCAAAAAGTCTGATGTTGATGAGTTGATTGAAGGACACAAGGTATGTTGATGTCCAAGAATAGAATACTTTAACATATTTTATATATAATTGAATTTGCCCGTGAGGGTTTCTGAAAAAAACTCATTGTTAGTTGGGTATTGTTAGCTTAGTTCACAGCGGTGAATAGCGGAGCGGATTTTTAATTGGTTAGTCCGCTCCAAAATGGACCAGTAGCTCAGCGGAAGAGCAATCCCCTCCTAAGGGATAGGCCACGAGTCCGAATCTCGTCTGGTTCACACTCTCTTACTAATTCCGTTTCGTGTGTATCTAAAACGGTGCAAAGATAAGCCCACGACCTTATAAAGTAGGTAGTTCGGGCAGCTACAATCTTGCAGCGGGAGAGGTTCGGAAAGGATTGGAGAAGTAGTTCTTTGACATATTGGACATATAGCGCATTATAGCGTTAGTGTACGTGTAAGATAGTACGGGTAGAGCGGATTTAATTATCTCAGGTCGGGAACCTATAGCGAAGATGCCCAGAAGGAACGCACGTAGCACGGAAGACCAGTTAGACATGGTTTACTCTTTCATAAATTTCCCATCCGCCGAACTGCCACGGAACGAAGAATTGTCGTGGTAAGCGGAGGATCAATGAGAAGAAGATGTAAATCTCTGGCCGAAGGTGCCTGGACCTATAACCCCGGCACCGGAGAGTCAAAGAACCCTATGGCCATGCAAGTCCACCATCGAGAATGGTTGGCGTTGGCAAGCCTCTTATATTATATATAAGGTGTAGAATACACAGACTTGAGGTTCTTGCTAATTCAGATCAAAGAGATGATTGGTGTAATGGAAGCACGGCGACAACTAGATGATACCGATTTCTTATCGTCGTTGGTGGGGGTTCGAGTCCCTCTTCATCTCCCATAGATTACTTTTGGATTTAGTTGGAGGCATAATGTGCCTCTACGCTGTTTTTTTTATTCAGTGTGTTGCTTGTCTGTGAAGACAGGCTCATATCTTGTTTCTAGATTACATTTTATTAATAATGTTTTGCATAACAAGTGCAGCCCGTCTGTGAAGATAGACTGCACAATACGGATCTGTAGCTCAACGGTAGAGCGCCGGGGACATCATCCGGAGACAGGAACGTCCGACTCGTCCCAGATCCACGAAGAATGAAAATTGTGAGTATAATTTTAGTTTAAAATGCGTTCTGGTTAACTCTCCTGGCGAGGAGGTGATCGTATTTTTATTATTTAGATTTATTTTTAGTTTCGTGCGCTCTGTACGTGAGTATCGGGCGCCTTAAAATAGCCCATTGTGCGTAGTTGATATATATTCTGGTGGCGTAGCTCAGCAGCAGAGCGCCAGGGGAAGGCCCTTGGAGGTCGATGGTGCGAGTCCATCCGCCACTCCAAAAGATACTTTTCATTTTTCCTAAATTTTAATTAAAACGTTGAAACTAGCCCAGTAGCTCAACTGGATAGAGCCGTGGAATCAGCCGCGAGGTTGGGAGTTCGAGTCTCCCCTGGGTTTACTATAAGTTTGTTCATGGAAGGTTTATTTGTTTTTATATTATCTTATTTGTCTGAAGGCGTTCAGCAATAAATGATTCAATTATTCCATAAATAATCCCCATCTTGCTTGCGAAAGTAGGATGGATTTGCTGCATTAGCTCAGTTGGCTAGAGCGCTCGGTTTGTACCCAAGTGGCCGCAGGTTCGAGTCCTGCATGCAGCTCAGTAATGTATATGTCATAAGTTTTTTAGTTTTTAATGGTACAAGAAGGGAGTGAGGTCGTCAATTCGGCCTCCTCCCGATTGTTTTGAGTTGGAAACAATATGAAGGTAAAAAAGACAATAAGAATCCGCAAGGAGAACATCAGGGAGCTCAAGAAGCTAGAATGCGTCGAGAGTATTGAACAGAATGGAAGGGACATTCTCGTTCACCTGAATCCCGAGTACACGGAAGGAAAGCAGGAGGCTGTCAGAGACGAGTATCTCGTACAATGGGGCAGCGGTAAGTGGCAGCGCTTCGGCGAGGCAGCGTTCAATCATCTCTACAAGAATCCTGCAAAGGAGGCGGGTGCGGCATGGGACGAGTAGGTTCTAAGAAGTATTTTGCTCCAGACGGGAACGAATACGATTCCAGGGAAGAGTACCTGTACTTGCAGACCATCCTCGATGATCCTGGCATAAGCTGCATCCACAGACAGGTAACCATAACGGCAATCAATCCGGTATGGATGCTGAAACCGAAGCAGCTCAAGACTAAGGTTAAGTATGAGAGAAGGTCGCTGCTTTACGGTCACAACTATACCGCCGACTTCGTTTACCGGGAAGGAGACAAGGTTGTGATATGCGATGCCAAGAGCCTCTACACCTCGAAGCTCAGAGAGTTCTCGATAACGACAAAGGCTGTTGTCGCAAGACTTATTGCCCACAACAGGAAGCGTCACAACGGCGAGCCTGCCGTGATATTCCGAAAGGCTATCAAAGTGAAGAAGGACGAGTGGAAAATCGTTGATTATCCACCGTCTGATTGTACTATTATATAATAAGGTGTAAAAATGAGAAAATATTCAGTTGTTGTATATCTATTCTTTATGCTGATCATTGTCGTGGTGGCGGAGATTATCAATCTCTGCTGTCACTTGCTGTTCGGCAAAAAACCAATCAAAAAGTTTCAGCTATGAGTATCATTATCAATAGTTTCCTGCTGACGGTACTTATGTTCGCAGCAGGTGCGTTTATCGCAAAATCCCTTGGTTGGGATAAGGAAGACTAGTAGTTTAATTCTAAAATATTTTTAAATTATGGACAAAGACAAGATTATCGTCAGTGTAGTAATTGACAAGCAGGCTCTTATTGACAGAGCATTCGGTGTCTCGGAGACTCCTTCTGAGTTCGATGAAATCAAGAAGGTCATCGACGGCGGAAACCAGTTTACTCGCGATATCGACGAGGTAGAAGATGAAGGCAAGAAGGAGAAGAATACCGAACTCTTCGCTAACATTGCATTGGACATTATCCTCAGTGACAACCAGGAACTGGCAATCACCAAGCGTCTCAATGAGCTTGAGGATAAGAAGAACGCTTTCATCGACAAGATCAAGAAGCTTGATGAGCTCAAGGAGAAAGTAAAAAGCGGAGAGATGCCGGGTGTTGAAGGTCTCCGTATGTTGTTGAAAGTAATAGAGGAGGGTGAGTAATGGGCGTAGTATCAAAGTACGGAAACCTGTATGATGTCAAGAAGAACATCATCTGCCACGCTCCTGTCACTTCTTCACATTTCAGAAGACTTCTGGTGAAGGGTAACGGTCTTCCTATGATGAATGGCGTTACAACACCGGAATTGTTCGGAATTCACGCAGTCAAGAAATTCAAGCGTGGACGCTGGCGCCGAGTATTAACACATTAATTCATATAACAATGGCAAAAGAAAAAGCAACTATTGCTGCAACCCTCGGTCACGAGTACGAGGACCTGGAGGAGCGTGAGGATTTCCTCGCCAACAACGCTGATTCCGTAGAAAAGATGGAATTCGTCAAGCGATTCAACTCTGATGAGCTGATGAAGAAGAAGGACCTGTTCGCTCTTCAGTCTGCACGTGCATCTGACATCGAGGAGGAAATCAAGGATTTCCGTGAGCAGAAAAAGGCAGAGCTGAAACCTATCAAGGAAGAAATTTCTTCTCTCCTTAAGGAAATCAAGCAGAAGGGCAGCATGGTTAACGAGAAGGTTTACAAGTTCGTTGATCGTGAAGCAAAGATGACTGCCTTCTATGACAAGGAGGGCAATCTTGTTTCTTCTCGTCCGGCAACACGTGACGAACTCCCTAAGAATATGTATTCAATTATCCGTGACAAGCAGGCTATGTAGTCTGCTTTCACTTTGTTTTAACTTTTAGACATTTTGTAAAATGGACAATGAAAAAATGCAAGTAAATTTTGCTCCGGGACAGACTTCTGCGGAGCTTGTTATCCGTGAGGTTGGTAATGAGAACCCTTATAAGCTTCCTGTCAAGGAACCGCTGAATCTTAGTGTGCATGGTGTTATTACTTGTATCTATGCTTTCCTTGAAAAGCGTTGGGGTACAGAACAGATTGACAAGGAGCATACACATATCCAGGTCAATCGAGAGGAACTTACCGTTACCCTTGTAACAAACGAGAACGATATGCGCAAGATGCAGACTATCGTTGGCTCCATTCAGCTGTCTCGCCAGTTTAAGGAATTCCATATCAACGATGAAAAGTTGTGGAAGCCGGTACAGCTTGGTGACTTCTTCCGCCTCAACCGTTCTTACTTCGAGACGAAGGAGAAGAACATGGAGCTCGTCAATCTCCTCAAGAGCTTTTCTGCAAAGGTTCAGACAACAATCAAGAAGGAATTCAGCGATAATGGCTCTGTAACTGACAACTACGAGAAGGCTGTAGACTCTAACCTTCCTTCATCGTTCGTTATCAACGTTCCAATCTTCAAGGGCGCAGAGCCAGAGAAGCTTTCTATTGAGACTATCGCTCACGTTGAAGGCAATACGGCATTGCTGACGCTTATCTCTGCTGATGCAGAATGTATCATCGAAGAATCCCGCGACAAGATCATCAATACGGAGCTTGACAAGATTCGTAAGCTCTGTCCCGAGATTCCTATTATGGAGGTATAATGGGTAGAATCAACGAAATCATCGCATCTATGCCGCCGGGCGAAGCTGCTGCCGTGGTCCATCTGAGAGAGGTTCATTCCTGCCTGATGGAACTCGACACAAAGAAAGCTAGGACTCTGGCGGCTAGAGCTGTCTTCCTAGACTATATGGAGGGTACGGGAAGAAAGCTCGGTAAGATTCCACGATACTACGAAAGGGTTACTCCTAAGGGAGAAAAGGTTAACGTGGAAACTTACTTCTGTTACATTAATAGAGTACATTAAACCCAAAAAGCTATGGCAAACAGTAAAATCGCTCCATTCTATAAGAGAAGCTGCCACGATTGCATCCTGCTAGGTTTATGCGACGACCCAAAGGCTAGTAACTCTGGAGACTACGTTTGCAGGCATTGGGATTGGAGGTACGAGTGATTAATTTTAAAAGTTGAAATAAAATGAGTAATACACAAGTTGCGACACAACAAAACAATATGTCGCTCGGTGAGTTAATACACTCACCTGCCGTAGTTGGAAAACTCAACGAGGTTTGGAATAGCCCACAAATGGCTAATAGCTTTATGAGTTCGGTTATCAGCGTAGCTAATGGAAATCCGCAGCTTCGAAATGCCGAACCTATGAGTATTATCGGTGCTGCTATGGTTGCAGCAACAATGCAGTTGCAAGTTATACCTACACTGGGGCAGTGCTATATCATTCCTTATGGAAAGAAAGCACAGTTCCAGGTTGGTTACTTAGGATTGCTCCAACTTTGCCAACGAAGCGGTCAGTTTAAGAAAATTCTCGCTGCTCCTGTTCATGAAGGTGAATACGTGTCAGGTGATGAGTTCGATGAAGAGTATATCTTCGACAAGAAACAAAAGAAGTCAGATAAGGTTATCGGTTATATGGCTAAGTTTGAACTTCTCAATGGTTTCACAAAGGTTGCTTATTGGGATATTGATAAGGTAAAGGCTCACGCCACAAAGTTTAGTCAAGCTTTCAGAGCTGGTTTTAATTCTCCTTGGAAGTCAGACTTCGATGCAATGGCTCAGAAGACGGTTCTCAAATCCATCTTGAAGTTTGCGCCTAAATCAATCGAAATGCAGAATGCGGTTACTTTCGACCAATCGGTTATCAATACCAATACTTCTGATGTTCAAGATTTGGATATTGATGCTTTCGCTCCAGAGTATGTTGATAACATCGAAAGCGAGAAAAAAGAGAATATCGCTGCAAAGGCTGCTGAAGCTGCCAAGGCTGATGCCGCAAAGAAGGAGGAAAAGAAATGATTACCGATGGAATAGAACAGCGTTCGATTTCGTGGTTCCGTAGTCGCGTCGGTTTTTTGACAGGTTCTAAAATCGCCGACATTATGAAGTCTGGCCGCAAGAAAGATGAGATTTTCTCCGAGACAGCTAAAGCATATCTGTTTCAGGTTGCCGGCGAACGTCTGTTCAATCCAACCTTCTTGAATGATGATGGAATCTTCCAGGATTACATCGACCAAGTTTCTGTAAACACCAAGGCAATGCAGTGGGGAGCTGATCAGGAGGATGCGGCCAAGTCTCTCTACATGCAGATGAACTTCCCGGAAGGTGAGATTGTTGAGCTTTCTTCTTGCAAACACGATACAATCCCTTACTTCGCGGCTTCTCCTGACGGCGCAATCTATGGCCGTGACGGCGAAGACCTCAAAATCATCGAGGTCAAATGCCCGAACATCAATACGTATATGAAGTACCGAACTCTCATCCATGATGCTGCCTCGCTCAAGGAAACCGAGCCGAAGTACTACTGGCAGATGATGGCTGAGATGAGTTGTACTGGCGCTAAAGGTGGAATTTTCATCGTATATTGTCCTTGGTTGTCGAAGCCTATTCATTGGGCTGAGATTGACAGAGTGGAGGATGATATCAAACTTATGGAAGATAGAGTAATCCTCGCAAACGATTTTATTAACGAAATCATAAATAATTAAATGGCAGAAATAACAGGAAAAATTATCGCAGTGTTGCCGACAAGGAGCGGAACATCTGCTAGAGGAACGCAATGGAGTTCTCAAACTGCTGTCATCGAAACTCACGAGCAGTACCCTAAGAGGGTTGCTTTTGATGTGCTTGGTGACAAGATAACAGAGTTCAACTTGCAGGTTGGCGAGGAAGTGACAGTATCATTTGATATCAATGCCCGTGAGTACAACGGAAAATGGTGGAACTCAGTGAATGCTTGGCAGGTCGTTCGCCAGGGCGGTCAGCAGCCTCCTATGCAGGGTGGCTACAATAATATGAATCCTCAGGCTGGCGCACAGGCGGCACAAGCAGCACAACAGTCAGCTATGGCCGGAGCTCCAAACCCGATGAATCCAAATAATCCGTTTCCACCAGCGTAGCAGCCAGGAGCTCCAGCAGGGCAAGCTGATAATTTGCCATTCTGACCTGGCATCCAAGCTGAAACTGATTAAAGATACATTCAATGCTGAAATAGTATGATGTATAATACCAAGAATCCTCTTGAAGTGCAGAATCTCAGACTGAGGATAGAGAAGCTGATTGAAAAGCAGAGTATGGTAGAGGTCGTAGAAAAGAAGGCGAAAACACTTCAGCAGTTGAAGTACCTTTATACGATTCTCGCTTACTTCGGCTTGCAGACCGGCAACACTCTAGATGAAGTTAAGACCTGTTACTTCAAGAGGATTGTCAATAGAGACTTGTTCGTGCGGAAGAAGCACGATGATCTGCTCGGAACAGATAGGGAATACGTAATATCGACCGCAAAGCTTACGAAAGAAGAGTTGTCTGAGGCTATCGAACGTTTCAGAAACTGGTCTAGCAACATAGCCGGCATATATATTCCTTCTTCCGAGGAGTACATAGCGCTTCTGCACATCGAACATGATATTCAGAATTCCAAACAATATTTATAAACAATGATGTTACCTAAAGAAATCAGACAGAAGTCGAGTGAGCTTTTCCCGAATGACTTGGAAAAGCAGAAAATCTTTTGCATGGGCGCTGCGTTCTCGTTAGGCAAAGATTTATCAGACTTTGAGAAAGAAGGGCAGCAGGAGGAGATTTACCCTTGCCAGGAAGCTCTCGATATGTGGCTTGCATACAAGAAAGAGAAACGTCAGAAGTATCAACCTCGTGGTCTTGCGGCTCTTAAAAAGAAGCTTTTAAAGATGTCGAACGGAAATCCCGAATACGCAAAGGTTATCGTTGAGCATTCGATGGGAAACAACTATTCCGGGTTGTATGCTCCGAAAAATAATGGCATAAACAGTTATGAACAACAGCAACGAACTTACAACAAGATTAACTCAATCCTTGCCGGATGAGTACAAAAAGGCAATCGATGAATTTGGCGCGCAATACGCTTTGTTCTTGAATAAATACCCGACTCTTCAAAAGAGAATCAGCAGCGTTCCTACGGTGTATGACTCTGTAAAGAACGGCGGACTTTCGTTTGTGGAAATCGACAAGTATTTCAAGGAAGGAGCAAGCGAATGGTGGATCAAAACAATGGTTATTGACCTGTTTATGGTTATAGGTGCATTCGATGCTACTACTCCTTATCAGTTCAAGGCGATTGCACAGCGTATCAGGCAGGAATATTACCATGTATCTCCAGGAGAGCTTACACGATTCTTCTATGAATTCTCCATTGGTGAGTACGGTGAGATTTATGTCGGCAGGACTTTAAATCCACAGAAGTTATTCATCGCTCTCGACAAGTACATGTGTAAGGTGTACGAGAAGAGAGTCGAGATTGAGAGTCAAAAGAATGTATTACGTCAGAAGAAAGCGGACGAAGAAGCTAGGAGAAACGCCGTATCTTATGAAGAGTACTGCCGACTGACAGGTATTGATATTAAGAAATCTCCTCTTGAGGTTTTGAGCAAGAAGCTTGAAAGAGAATCAAAACGTGACAAAGATGGCGGACGTAAGTAAAATGGCAGAGGAATGGCTCAGTGAGCATCCTGATGCGACACCAAAAGAAATATGGTTAGCTGGTTATTGGCAATCAACCGATAACTGGTGCAACCGAACCAAGTAATTTTAGAATTATGACACAGAAAGAACGTATCGAGAACGCAACCACAAAGCAAGCGGTAGTGTTCATCTGGATCTACTCCTGGGTTATTGTGAGAAACCTAGGAAGAGCAATCAACAAGGCAGTTCACAAGCTGCCTTGGTTGTTCATTGTGATAACGGTAGTAATCTCATTCGTCGTTAGCTTCATCTTTATCTCTAAGGCTAGAGCAGAACGAGATAGCTACAATCAGAAGCTAGTACACGCAACACAGCAGCTTGATAGCTATATGGCTGCATACGGAAACATTAAATCAAAGTAATTATGAAGAGATACAAACATACGATAGTGATGATCCTGCTAGTTATTGCAGCATTCATCGCAGGTTACGGATTCATCTGCTTCATGGTCGAACACATTTTCCTTTCGCTTCTGATGGTCTTCTGCATCAGCTGTGCATTGGCAGTAGAGAGGGAGGTGTAGCATGCAGATATGGAACCCGAATTACTCTAGACCGGTGTTGGCTAGAATTCCGGTCAAAGTACCAACCGAAGAGCAGGTGAATCGCTTCTATATGCTCTTCTATTCTATGGTCGGTGGTTTTGCCACAATCGTTCAGACCCAGATTACAGACACATACAACCTCATCAAGGAGAACAAGAAAATCTTCCGATTCGAGGCTAAGAAGAGAATCACGGAAGCAAAGGAGTGCTCTGACGAACTCATCGATGCCTTCATGCACTATATGAAGGAATGCGGTATGTCCCAACTCTGGATGGATATGACGGACAATATCGAGGATGACTTGAAGCTGGACGTACAGAAATGCTTCTATGCCATCGATAATCAGTTTATGAAGCATCACGTCAAAGAGCATAAGATGTACACAATGCTCCTGATGTCGGAACTGATGAGCAGTATGCTTGTAAGCTCGGTAGAACGTTTCGCTGAGATGATGGATAAGTACAACGGTATCCACGCCGTCAACATCGCAGAACGTTTCACGAACCCTATTCGAGGAGTTTATGCTCGTATGCGCAATGCTATGGAGATCCTCTACCCGGTCAAGGTCGACGATGAGGTGTTCTCTGAATGCCCGGACAAGTTCAACCTCGGCTTCGAGATTATCGGCCAGAAGGTCCTCGACTGGAAACGTGCAGAGAAAGCCCTTGCGAATGCCTGTATCCTAAACGGATTCAACCTTAATGCTGATGGTGAGTTCCTGGAGAATGAGCAGAATAATACCGGTACTCCTTGGAACGAGACCCAGACGAGAGCCTTGACTGTCGCTTATTCGAACACCTCTAACAAACAGATTGCCAGGATCCTCGGCAGAAGCGTTTACGAGCTTACAAAGCAAGCTAAGAAACTCGGATTGAAGAAATCTGAGGAGTATATTAGAGAGACTAGAATAGCTAACTTAAAACGTAAGAAAAATAAATATAACGAGGAGGTGTAATTATGGAAGATTTATCTATAGGTTCAGAAATCGTCTTGAAGGTGGTTGAAAGCGAGAAAGAAGAATGCAATGGCTGCTTTTTCGATGAGATAAGTAGCAATATCTATGAGAATGTTTGCGGCGATTTTGTCTGTAGCGCAAAATCTAGAAAAGACGGAAAGAATGTTCAATTCAAAAGAGTAAAGTGATATGGAAGAAAAGATTAACATAGATAAAATTCTAAAGGATAAGCCTGAGAAGACAATCTTGTATGACGCAATGCGTGATATTAATGTATCTCTTTATGTTGTCGAAAAACAAAATGGGGAGACCAATATCTTCTGTGATGGTATGGAGAAGTTTAAAGGATGTAGTTTTGTGTATTCTGATACAGGAGCAGATTATATATTCCGCAAAGGAATGCAACTTCTTAAACCATCCAAGGAAATGCAAGACTGGGAAAAGTTCTCGTGGAAGAGGGGTGATGTGCTTATCAGTGATTGTGGATTTGTGTGCATCTTCAAAGAATGGGCATCTGATGACTATACTAAATTCAACGGATGTTATTTTGATGGCATGCCAAATGCAGAAACGGCTAAGTATAGCAAGTTAGATAATAATACTGCCTATGGTTATATCAGAGAGCTTGAGAATAGATGTGGCGGTAAGTTAAACCTTGAAACTTTGGAAATTGAAAAGACTCAACCAGAGTTTAAAATTGGAGACATACTTTTTGTAAAATATAACAATAGAAATATAATATTTATTTTATCAAATATTAATGGCAAATTTTATAACCATAGAGTTCGTTTAGATTCAAATAAAGTTATTATAAATTATAGTGATAGTCATTTTCAAAACGAAGGTATAGAATTTATAAGATATGCCACAGAAGAAGAGAAAAAACAGCTCTTCTCAGCTCTCGAAAAGAAGGGCAAGGCTTGGGATGCTAAAAAGAAAATGATTGTTGACTTGAAGCCCAAGTATGAGTTTAAGCCTATGGACTTGTGTTTGATGAAATACATAGGGCAATACAACAATAGAGGGTGGGAATTGTGCCAATATGCTTATACAGAACATCGTGTATCATCAAGTGGAGAACAGCGTGATTTCTATCATTCTGTAGGAGGTGAAATATACGCAGAGTGCATTCCTTACAACGAAGACACCAAACACCTTCTTGGCACTAGAGATAAGTGGAAAGGAGGTGAGCAATGAAAGAGCTTAAAGTTGGAGAAAGAGTAACCATTACTCTTGAAGTTGTTGAAACTGTTGAAAGCAAAGGCTGTGATGGATGCTTCTTTAATAGAAGAAATGGCTGTTGTATAGTGATATCATTTGGAATGGAGTGTGCTCCAGAATGTCGTTCAGACAAAAAGAATGTAATCTTTAAAGAAATAAAGGAGTAAAGCGTATGGATAAGTACAAATTACATAATGAGAAGTGTGATGGCTCAACGTGCTGGGCTTGTCAATTTACTTGGTGTTGTGATAAATATAATCATCGTAAAAAGTAAAGTGTATGGTACAGAAATATATTAAAGGTGATATTGTTATGTATGACAACAAAATACATACAATTATGGATACACTTGAGTTAAATAATTATGAACTATCTTATATAGAACATCCGGTACACCAATTAGAATTATCAGGTGTTCCTCTTACTCTAGAGATTCTAGAGAAGAATGGATGGAAGGATGATGGCTATGATTGGTATAGATTGCCAACAAAAAGAGCTTATCTGTATATAACAAAAGATATAACAACTTTGGATGAGTTCTTGGTGTGTGTAGGTCTAGACAGACATAATCTTGCTAGTATTAACTTTGTTCATCAGTTGCAGCACCTTCTCTTTGGCTTGAATATCAACTCAGAAATGGAGGTGTAGGTATGAGCATAGCAACACAAGTAAATCACCATTGCCCTTTCTACGGAAGAAAATGTTACCAATGTGGTTATTGGAATAGTAGAGGAAATGAATGTGAGATAATAACTCATCAAGACAGAAAGATTTGATGTTTAACCGCCTTCGGGCATAAAATATAAAGATATGACAGAAGAAAGATTATCTAGAGCTAACAATTTAAGCAATTTTATTGAAGCTTATGGAGTAGTTATCGAAAGATATTGTAATGGCATGAGTGCTAATGAAAACAGACTGGGGAGTGCTCTAATAGAAATAAACAAGTATGCGCCAAAAGAATCTGCCGACATAAAGAATGCTATAAAAAAAGCTTTAAATAGCATTCAGAAAGAGTTTGACGAGCTTTAGTAACTAACCATCCCTTATGGGATATAAATAGATAGAAAATGAGTGAAAATGTAATCACATCGTACAAGGGATTCGACAAGAATATGAAATGCCGTGGATTTCAGTACGAAGTAGGAAAAGAGTATGAAATGGACGGAGAAATCAAGTGCTGCAAACAAGGTTTCCACGCTTGCAAGTCTCCAATGGAAGTGTGGAATTACTACGATATGCTTAACTCTCGCTATGCAGAGGTAGAACAGTCTGGTAAGATTGAAGAAGAAGAAAATTCAACAAAGGTATGCTCTTCTCGTATCAAGATTAAGGCTGAGTTAAAGTTGGCTGACATCATTAATATCGGTGTCGAGTGGCTGAAAGATATAACATCACCATCTAAAGTTAAGGCAGATGGTGTGTTAAACGACAACGGAGACAGAATGAAAGAGATTGGTTCAAGCGGTGACTCTGCTAAGATTGGTTCAAGCGGTTACTCTGCTCAGATTGGTTCAAGCGGTTACTCTGCTAAGATTGGTTCAAGCGGTGACTCTGCTAAGATTGGTTCAAGCGGTTACTCTGCTCA
>OIZE01000135.1_pt1 | contig 74288 bp, 59 predicted proteins | sample 1588421 | NCBI WGS metagenome assembly OIZE01 (sample SAMN03283251) | human gut metagenome | biome: human-associated habitat; material: feces | host: Homo sapiens | place: USA | collected 2013 | reverse complement strand
ACGGGGCAATTGCAGCATGCTGGCAGGCAAAAGCAGGGGTGGAACCCCCTTTTGCTGGACGCTGAAGACCGTTTTCTCTAAGAGAAGTTGTTCTTAGGAAAACCACTTGCATCTGGTTCGGCAGAATCGCTTCGCTGTCTGCCTATGTGCTGTTCGCCGGTGAATACGTTGTCCGAATTGCTGATGAATCTTTCTTAGATTGCAGTTTGCAGGAAGTTCTTTTGTTTTTGAAATGGCGAACAGCATTTTCACATGTTCCTCTTAGATTTCAATACCATCTCATCAAAACCTCTGTTAAGGAGGGCAGCTTGCCCTCCTTAACAATCCACCTCGCCGAGCTGAGCCAGCTCGACCGCATTTGCCTGCGGCTCGAATTTTTGACGCAATCCGTCTGATTATTCTGCAAACATCGGGGTGGACAAGTACCGTTCGCCAGTATCCGGCAACAGTGCAACGATCACTTTGCCCTTGTTCTCCGGACGCTTTGCCAGCTGAATCGCTGCCCAGACTGCTGCACCAGAAGAAATTCCCACCAGAACGCCTTCGTTCCGAGCAATCTTTCTGCCCGTTTCAAATGCGGCTTCGTTCTCAACGGCAATGACTTCATCATAAATCTTGGTATCCAATGTTTCCGGTACAAAACCAGCACCAATGCCCTGAATTTTATGTGCTCCTGCAAAGCCCTCGGACAACACTGGAGAACTCTTCGGTTCTACGGCAACAATCTTCACATTCGGATTCTTTTCTTTCAGATATGCACCAACACCGCTAATTGTACCGCCTGTTCCAACGCCTGCCACAAAGATATCGACCTTTCCGTCGGTATCGTCCCAAATTTCTACACCAGTTGTTTTCTTGTGGGCTTCTGGATTCGCCGGATTGGTGAACTGCGACGGAATAAAGCTGTTCGGAATCTGCACTGCCAGTTCGTCTGCTTTTTCAATCGCACCTTTCATGCCCTTTGCACCCTCGGTCAGCACCAGTTCTGCACCGTATGCTTTCATCAGATTTCGACGTTCTACACTCATCGTTTCCGGCATGGTGATAATCAGACGATAGCCTCTTGCAGCCGCAACTGATGCCAGACCAATGCCCGTATTGCCGCTGGTCGGCTCAATCAGAACGCTGTCCGGATGCAGCAAGCCTTGTTCTTCGGCTTCGTCAATCATTGCCTTTGCAATCCGGTCTTTTACACTGCCAGCCGGATTGAAATATTCCAGTTTGCCCAGCAGCGTTGCTTGCAACTGTTCTTCCTGCTCGGTGTGGGTCAGTTCCAACAAGGGAGTATGTCCGATTAAGTCTGTAATTTTCTGTACAATTTTCATATCTGTAACTTCCTTCCCATCAGCTTGGAATCCTACTGCTTACCAGAATTCCGATTTGATTCATATGCAAACATTATAGCAGATTTTTTGCAGAATGTCAAGCAAGTTGACAGATTTTGCAGAGAAATTCTGCCCGAATTTTGTGGATTTTGTAAGAAATTTCGCAATCCTTATTGTGCAAGTTTCCGCTTCTGAATGGTTGCCCAAATCCGCATAATCTGCCCTAAAACGACACCAACTAAAACCGCTGCCAGAATCGTTCCGATGCCGACACTGCCGAACTGATGAAGCACCAGCAGGCATGTGGTCAGGGAAATGACGACCATCGTCAAATCAAATGCAACTTTGACTTTCGGAAAAGCAATCTTGGTCACCTCTGAAACTGCCTGCATAACACCTTCCCCAGCCAGCGGCATGATATTTGCCGGCATATAGAAGAAAATGCCGATTGCAACCAGAACAATGCTTACCAGACACATGCCAATCCGAAGGGCAAAGTTGTGAACCGTCGGTGCAAAGGTCATCAGATAATTGCAGAATGTCGTAAAATAGCCGAACACAATGCCGACTGGAATTTGCAGCAGCGACTTCAACTGAAATCGTTTCCGCAAAATCAAAACTTGAATCAAAACCAGAACGCAGTGAAATAGAATCGTTGCTTTGCCCATTTCCAGCCCCCAGCAACGTGTAACGGTATACGGAATCGAGCTGACCGGCGAAACGCCTAAATTTGATTTGACAGAAATCGCAATGCCTGCTGTCATAATAAATAAGCCGACAAAATAACAAATCAGCCGATTCGGGAATGAACGTGTTTTCTCAATGGTTTCCATAAACATCCTCCTTATGCCTTTGGTTCAAAATTTTTGTGAATCCGCAGGAGATAGGCACATAACGCCTGCTGTTCCGCCGCAGTAAACCCCTGTAATGCGGTCTGTTCAATCTCTGTAAACGCAGCATCGACACAGTTCAGCTGCTCTTTTCCCTTTTCTGTCAAGAAAATATGCCAGCTTCTCCGGTTGCCGTCCAAAGTTTTCCGTTCAATCAGGTTCGCCTTTTCCATACCATTTAAAATAGAAGTCAGCGATGCCGGTTCAATCTGACACGCAGCAGCAATTTCCCGCTGTGTCGTTCCATCGTGTTCTTTTAAGTAGTCCAACACTTTCGGCTGTCCGATACTCAACCCTGTTTCCTTGATTTTCCCGAATAACGTCTTTTGAAACAGAAAATGGTCTGTCATCAACAAATAATGCAGCGTTTCTTTCATGGATGTTCCCCCTTCCAAAACAGTTAGAATCCTAACGATTAGGATTCTAACAATTATTATATTCCTTTTTCAATTGGCTGTCAATTCGCAGGTTGTACCATTTTTTCCACAAATCAAATCATTTTTCCAACGACAAAAAAGCTGTAAGCATCTACAGGGACACTTACAGCTTTTTATAAAAATTGGGAGGAGAACCTGTTTTTTCGTCAGGCAGGAAACTTATTCATACTGTACCACGTTCGCCCAACGCAGCAGAAATTCCCGTTCGAATTCGTTGCCCTTTCCAAGCTGGGAAGCTGCCACAATCGGCATCCAAGAACGCACATACTGCTTTGCAATGTCGTTCTTTTCGCAGAAAATCTGCAAGTACTGTTCGGCAACGTCTTCCTTGCCATTCAGGCAGAACAGCAGATAGGTTCTCGCTGCATCTGCACTAGCATTGCCTTGTGTCACATGTGACCAGTCAATCACATACCAGTCACCACCCGGTGTTACAATGACATTGCTCGGGTTGAAATCGCCGTGGCAAACCTTTTCATGCTCCCGCATGCCATTCAACCGCATATGCAGTTCATAGCGTGTGGTCGCATCTAAGCCAGATTCCCGAATCTTCCGGTTCATCTTGTCTTTCAGGCGGTTCAGTAGCGGTGCACGCTTGCTGAGAATTTCACTCTGCAATGCAACAAACTGTTCCAGATATTCGGTCATCTTTTCCGGATGTGCTGCCATCAGAGATTCCAGCGTTTCGCCCTCGATAAATTCCGTCACAATTGTCCACTGTCCATCAATCTGCTTTACTTCGAGCAGCTTTGGAATCTGCAAGCCGGTTTCTTCCACTCTTGCCTGATTCAATGCTTCATTCAAAATATCGGACTTCTTGAACGATGCTCCGAACACTTTCAGCCGGAGGTTGCCATCCTGATAACTTTTCTTGTTTGGTTGTTCTGATAATACCCGCATGTTTTTCACCTTCCTGCTTATTCGCCGTAATATGCCTTCAGATACATTGCCTTGATTTCCGACATCAGCGGATACCGTGGGTTTGCTCCGGTGCACTGGTCATCGAATGCCTGCTCTACCATTTCATCCAGTGTTGCGAGGAAATCTTCTTCCTTTACACCGTAATCCCGAATGGTCTTCTTGATGCCAACCCGTTCCTTGAGGGCTTCAATCTTTGCAATCAGCTGTTCGAGCAATTCTTCATCGCTGTTTCCGCTCAAGCCTAAGAACCGTGCCACTTCTGCATAGCGTTCCAGTGTGTGCGGATATGCATACTGCGAGAATGTGCCCATCTTCTGCGGTCTTGGGTCAGCGTTATAACGCATTACATCCGTCAGCAGCACTGCATTTGCAACGCCGTGCGGCAGGTGGTGGAATGCACCGAGCTTATGTGCCATGGAGTGGCAAACGCCGAGGAATGCATTTGCAAATGCCATACCAGCCATAGTGGAAGCATTCGCCATCTTTTCTCTTGCCACCGGTTCATTCAGACCGTTGTCATAGCAAGCTGGCAGATAAGTGAAGATGTTCTGAATCGCTCTCAGTGCCAGACCATCTGTGAAATCGGTTGCCATAACAGAAGCATATGCTTCTAGAGAGTGTACCAATGCATCAATCCCAGATGCAGCAGTCAAGCCCTTCGGCTGAGTCATCATCAAATCGGTGTCCACAATTGCCATGTTCGGCAGCAATGCATAGTCTGCCAGCGGATACTTCACGCCCGTCTTTTCATCGGTGATAACCGCAAACGGTGTTACTTCTGAACCCGTACCGGAAGAGGTCGGAACGGCAATGAAATATGCCTTTTCGCCCATAGTTGGGAACGTATAAACACGCTTCCGGATGTCCAAGAACCGCATTGCCATGTCCATGAAGTCTGCTTCCGGATGTTCGTACATCACCCACATAATCTTTGCAGCGTCCATGGCAGAACCGCCACCCAATGCAATGATAACATCCGGTGCAAAGGCACGCATTTCTTCTGCACCACGCTTTGCACAAGCAAGGGTCGGGTCTGGTTCCACGTCAGAGAAAATCTGATAGGCAATGCCCAGTTCATGCAGCTGGTCGGTGATGCAGTGAATCGTTCCGCTCTGGAACAGGAAACGGTCGGTTACAACAAATGCCTTCTGCTTGCCGAGAACCTGCTTCAGCTCCCGCATGGCAACCGGCAGACAACCCTTCTTAAAGTATACCTTCTGCGGTGTCCGGAACCAAAGCATATTTTCTCTCCTCTCTGCAACGGTCTTAATATTTAATAAGTGCTTTACGCCGACATTTTCAGAAACAGAGTTGCCGCCCCAAGAGCCGCAGCCCAATGTCAAAGATGGTGCTAAGTTAAAGTTGTACAAGTCGCCGATACCGCCATGAGAAGACGGAGTATTGACCACAATGCGGCAAGCCTTCATGCGTGCTGCGAACTGGTCTAACCGTTCCCGTTCGTGAACGGTGTCGATATACAGAGAAGCAGTATGACCATAGCCGCCATCCTGTACCAGCTGGTCTGCCTTGTTCAGGGCGTCTGCAAAATCAGTTGCATGGTACATTGCCAGAACCGGCGACAGCTTTTCATGTGCAAATTCTTCTTCTAAGTCGACGGATTCCACTTCCCCAATCAGAACCTTTGTCCGTGGGTCAACGGTAACGCCTGCCAGCTCAGCAATCTTTGCTGCCGGCTGTCCAACGATTTTACTATTCAAAGCACCATTGATTAAGATGGTCTTTCTTACCTTTTCGGTTTCTTCCGGTGTCAGGACATAGCAGCCTGTCTTGATAAATTCTGCCTTGACCTGATTATAAATGCTGTCGTCTACAATTACAGACTGTTCAGACGCACAAATCATACCATTATCAAAGGTCTTGGAATGCACGATGGAGTTGACTGCCAGCAGAATATCTGCGGTCTTGTCAATGACTGCTGGTGTGTTTCCTGCACCAACGCCGAGAGCCGGCTTTCCGCTAGAGTAAGCAGCTCTTACCATGCCCGGGCCACCCGTTGCCAGAATCAAATCTGCTTCCTGCATCAGGGTGTTGGTTAGTTCCAGCGACGGCACATCAATCCAGCCGATGATGTCCTTTGGTGCACCTGCTGCAACGGCTGCATCCAATACGATTTTTGCAGCTGCAATGGTGGATTTCTTTGCACGTGGATGCGGAGAAATCAAAACTGCATTTCTGGTTTTTAAACTAATCAAGGTCTTGAAAATGGCGGTAGAAGTCGGGTTTGTGGTCGGAATAACGGCTGCAATGACACCGATTGGTTCTGCAATCCGCTTTGTTCCGAATGCCTTGTCTTCTTCTACGACACCGCAAGTCTTGGTATCCTTGTAAGCGTTATAGATATATTCCGCTGCATAGTTATTCTTGATGACCTTGTCTTCCACAACGCCCATGCCAGTTTCTGCCACTGCCATCTTTGCCAGCGGAATGCGTGCCTGATTGGCTGCCAATGCCGCTGCACGGAAAATACAGTCTACCTGTTCCTGTGTGTAGGTAGCGAATTTTGCCTGTGCTGTCCGAAGGGCTGCCAATTTCTCTTCCAGTGCCGGTACAGTGTCAACCAGACCGACCGTCATCTGTTCTGTTTTTTCCGTCATATGCAAATCTCCTATCAATTGATTTTCAAAAACCAGTTTTTCCGGTTTCTGCTGTTATTATACCACATTGTTATTTTTTTGTCAATCTCAAATCGTTATTTTTTTGTCAAACTTTCTTTCGAAACAAAAACGCCGTTTTTCAACAGTTAGTCAGCACTAACTACTTTTCTTTCTTCTGCTTTTTTCTCAAAAAAGCCAAAAAAGAAAACCTCCTGTCATTCGCTTTTTGTTCCATTTCTCTGCTTTCTCTGCACCTCGTCCGACTTTTTTCAGAAATTTCGACACCTTTTCCGAAATACGATTGACATTCCAGCGAATCTGTGGTATAATAACAACAATAAATTCCTTTAAGTCGATCCAGAGAGGTCGAAAAGGCGTTTCAAGCTTGCGGCAGATTGTACCCCATTGCGGCTACAATCTCATTTTTCAGCCCTCATTGCAACCATTTGCAGGAAAAGCACGCTGACTCGTCCAAGGATGAGGCAGCGTTTTTTTGTGTGCAAAAATCCATTGACAGGAAGGAGGAACTCCCACTTTGAAAACCATTATGGATGCATCCGCCATCCAGCGTGCGATTACCCGCATCACCTATGAAATTCTCGAACGCAACCACGGTGCAGACCAACTTGCTGTGATTGGCATTTATTCCAGAGGCGTGATTTTAGCGAAACGCATCGTGGAACGCATTGCAGAACTGGAACACCGACAGGTGGAACTCGGTGCGTTGGATATTACCACCTATCGGGATGATAAGGTTGTCCCCAATCACGCAGAAAAAACAAAAATTGATTTTTCTGTGCAGGATAAAAAAATCATTTTGGTGGATGATGTCCTTTATACGGGCAGAAGCTGCCGTGCTGCCATGGATGCCGTTCTGGAACGGGGCAGACCCACCAGCATTCAGCTTGCGGTGCTGATTGACCGTGGCCATCGGGAATTGCCCATCCGTCCGGACTATGTTGGGAAGAACCTCCCGACTGCACAGACGGAAACCGTGAAGGTTTCTGTCAACGAATTGGACGATGCGGACTGTGTCACTATTTTTTAATCATCCGGTTTTCCCCCACCATTCATTGACTGAGAGGACGGTGCAACTTATGCAGACGATTTTATTACAGCATGCAACGGATGCTTACGGCATTTCCAGCGATTTTCTGATTCAAGATGGTATCATTGCAAAACGTGCTCCGGCAGGTACTTTGCAGGATGCCGCAGATGTGGTAATCCCAGCAAAGGGCTTGACCATTTTTCCGGGCTTGTTCGATATGCACGTACACTTGCGAGATCCGGGCTTTACCCAAAAAGAAGATATTCTGACGGGTGCAGCCGCTGCCTTGGCTGGCGGTGTGACGGATGTTGCCTGCATGCCAAACACCAAGCCCACCATCGACACCCCCGAAACGGTTCAGTATATTTTAGACAAAGCCGCTCCAACGGGCGTCAAGGTACACCCCATCGGCTGCATTACCAACGGCATGAAAGGCGAATCGCTCTGTGATTATCCGAATCTCATGCAGGCTGGTATCTGTGCGATTTCCGACGATGGCAGACCGGTAGAGAATGCCGAACAAATGCGGCTGGCTCTGGAACAGGCACGGGATTTGCACCTGCCAGTGATTTCCCACTGTGAAGACCTCTCCATTATTCACGGCGGTATCGTCAACAAGGGTGCTGTTTCCGAACAGTTACAGGTACAGGGCATGGACAGAGCTTCTGAGGACTATATTACTGCCAGAGAAATCATTCTGGCTGGCTCGGTGCACGGTTCGATTCACATCGCACACGTCAGCACAAAGGGCAGCGTGGAAATTGTCCGGCTGGCAAAGCGGGAAGGCATTGCTGTCACCTGCGAAACTTGCCCGCATTATTTCCTGCTGACCGAAGAAAAGGTGCTGTCGAAAGATGCCGATTACCGGATGAGTCCACCACTGCGGACGGAAGAAGACCGGAAAGCCGTTCTGGAAGGTGTTCTGGATGGGACAATTGATTGTATTGTCACCGACCACGCTCCGCACACACCGGAAGAAAAAAGCGATTTCTACCACGCACCAAATGGTGTCATTGGTATGGAAACTTCTCTGGCTGCAACGCTGACGCTCTATCATCAGAATCTGCTGACACTGCCGGATATTGTCCGGCTGATGGCAGACCGCCCGAGAGAAATTCTCCACCTGCCAAAGCAGACCCTCGAAGCAGGTGCACCAGCGAACTTGACGCTGGTCGATTTAAACAAGGAATGGATCGTTGACCCGAACAAGCTGCACTCCAAGGCTCGCAATGCAGTATTCAAGCAGATGCAGTTCCGTGGAAAGGCCGTTTTGACGATGACCGATGGAGTCATTCGCTATCGGGACAAGGATTAAAATAGAAAGGAACGAACGATAATGGCATTTGACAGATTGATCAAACGCATTCAGGAAACCGGTAACCCTTCCGTTGCCGGTTTAGACCCAAAGCTGGACTATGTACCGGCATTCATCCGTGAAAAGCACTTTGCTGCGGATGGCATGACCTTAAAGGCAGCTGCAAACGCCATCAAGGAATTTAACTTTGCCTTGATTGATGCCCTTGCAGATATTGTTCCAGCCATCAAGCCACAGGCTGCTTACTATGAAATGTACGGATATGAGGGCGTTCGGGTGCTGGCGGAAACCATCGCTTATGCACAGAGCAAACACTTATTCGTCATCACAGACGGCAAGCGGAATGACATCGGTGCAACCATGCAGGCATATGCAACCGCTCATCTGGGCAGCGTGACCGTTGGAACAGAAACCTTAGAACCGTTCGGAGCAGATGCTCTGACCGTCAACGGCTATCTCGGCACAGACGGCATCCGTCCGCTGCTGGATATCTGTGCAGAACGGGACAAGGGTATCTTCGTTCTGGTCAAGACTTCCAACCCGTCCAGCGGCGAATTACAAGACCAGAAAATCGGTGAAAATACCGTTTATGATGTCATGGGCGATATGTGCGAAACTTGGGGTGCGGAACAAATCGGTGCATCCGGCTATTCTGCAGTCGGTGCGGTTGTCGGTGCGACCTATCCGGAACAGCTCAAGGAATTGCGTGTCCGCCTGCCGCATACGTTCTTCCTCGTGCCAGGTTACGGGGCACAAGGCGGCGGTGCTGCCGGTGTTGCCGCAGCGTTTGACCAGAATGGTCTTGGTGCAATTGTCAATTCCTCCCGTGGAATCATGTGTGCTTATCAGAAAGAAGCAGATTGTCCGGCAGAAGATTTTGCTGGTGCTGCTCGTCGGGAAGCCATTCGGATGCGGGAAGATTTGTGCAGCCATATTCAATAACTTTTGGAAAGGACTATTATATTATGTCTTTGTTTAATCAAGGAGAGAAAGCGTATCTCCTGCTTGCAGACGGTACGATTTTAGAGGGCATTCATTTTGGTGTCAAGGGAACGGCAATCGGAGAAGTCGTATTTACGACGGGTATGACTGCCTATCAGGAAACCATGACCGACCCGAGCTATTACGGTCAGCTGGTCATCCAGACATTTCCGCTGATTGGAAACTACGGCGTGAACGAAGCAGACAACGAGTCTGACCGCTCCTATATCCGTGGCTATATCGTACGGGAATGGTGCAACACTCCATCCAATTTCCGGATGGAAGGCGATGTTGATTCGTTCTTAAAAGAACAGAACATCATCGGCATTCACAGCATTGATACCCGTAGCCTGACCCGAAAGATTCGGGAATATGGTGTCATGAACGGTGCAATCACCACAGAAGATGTCTATGCACAGAAAGATGCTCTGCTCGAACAGATTCGTGCTTACACCGTTAAGAACGCCATCTGCTCCGTCACAGGCGACAAGAAGCGGGTCTACAGCAACCCGAACCCGAAATATCGGGTGGCACTGTTCGACTTCGGCTACAAGCGGAACATCCGGAATGAACTGGTTGCCCGTGGATGTGAGGTCACCGTTCTGCCGGCTCTGACCAGTGCAGAAGAAGTCAAGGCAATGGCTCCGGACGGCATCATGCTGTCGAATGGCCCTGGCGACCCGACCGAAAATCAGGCAGTCATCGACAATGTGCGTGCAGTTGCAGAACTGGGCATTCCGATTTTCGGCATCTGCCTGGGACATCAGCTGCTGGCTCTCTCGCAGGGTGCTCGCACCGAAAAGCTGAAGTATGGTCACCGTGGTGCAAACCAGCCAGTTATCGACTTGCAAAGCGGCCGTACCTATGTTACCAGCCAGAACCACGGCTATGCCGTTGTTGGCGATAGCTTAGACCCGTCTATCGGAACGGTTTCCCACGTCAACGCCAACGACCACACCTGTGAAGGCATTCGGTATCACAAAATCAACGCCTTTACCGTACAGTTCCATCCGGAAGCACACGGCGGCCCGTTGGATACTGCATACTTGTTTGATGAATTCCTTGCTGGAATGGAAAAGGAGAAAATGTAACCATGCCATTGAGAAGCGATATAAAAAAGGTACTCGTAATTGGTTCTGGCCCGATTATCATCGGACAGGCAGCCGAATTTGACTATGCCGGCACACAAGCTTGCCGTGCATTGAAGCAGGAGGGCATTGAAGTTGTGCTCATCAACTCCAACCCTGCAACCATCATGACCGACAAGGCAATGGCAGACAAGGTTTATATTGAACCGCTGACCTTGGACGTTGTAAAGCGGATTATCCAAATTGAAAAGCCGGACAGCCTGCTCTCCACCATGGGCGGTCAGACAGGCTTGACCCTCTCCATGCAGCTGGCAGAAGAAGGCTTCCTGGAAGCAAACGGTGTCAAACTGCTGGGGGCTGACCCGCTCACCATCCACAAGGCAGAAGACCGTCAGGCATTCAAGGACACCATGGAAAAAATCAATCAGCCATGTATCCCGTCTAAGGTTGTTGAAACTGTAGAAGATGCGGTTGCCTTTGCAAAAGAAATTCACTATCCGGTTATCGTTCGTCCGGCATTCACCCTCGGCGGTACTGGCGGCGGAATTGCAGACAACGAAGAAATGCTCCGTGACATCTGCAAAAACGGTCTGCGGCTCTCCCCGATCACACAGGTTCTGATTGAAAAGTGTATCAGTGGCTGGAAAGAAATCGAATTTGAAGTTATCCGTGACCGCAAGGGCAACGTCATTACCGTCTGCTCCATGGAAAACTTCGACCCAGTCGGCATTCATACCGGCGACAGCATCGTTATCGCTCCAGCAGTCACCCTGACCGACCGGGAATACCAGATGCTGAGAACCGCTGCCATCAACATCATCTCTGAATTGAAGGTAGAGGGCGGCTGCAACTGTCAATTTGCTCTGCATCCAACCAGCATGCAGTATGCAGTTATCGAAGTAAATCCACGTGTATCCCGTTCTTCTGCACTGGCTTCTAAGGCAACCGGTTACCCGATTGCAAAGGTTGCAACCAGAATTGCCATCGGTTACACGCTGGATGAAATCATCAATCAGGTAACCGGTAAAACTTACGCTTGCTTTGAACCGGCTCTGGACTATGTTGTTGTAAAGTACCCAAAGTGGGCATTTGATAAATTTGTCTATGCAAAGCGGACACTGGGCACACAGATGAAGGCAACCGGTGAAGTCATGGCAATCGGCACGAGCTTTGAACAGGCAATCATGAAGGCCGTTCGCTCCATCGAATTGGGCGTTGACTCCATGAACATGAAGAAATATGCAAAGATGTCGCTGGATGAAATCATGGAACACCTGAAGGTGGTCGATGATGAACGGGCATTCCAAGTATTTGAAGCCCTGAAGCGTGGCGTGACCGTCGAAGAACTGCACGAAAAGACCATGATTGACTGCTGGTTCTTGAACAAGCTGCTGAATCTGGTACACCTCGAACAGTGGCTGGCAGACGGAACGCTCACCGAACAGAAGTACAAACTGGCAAAACAGTACGGCTATCTGGACAGCACCATCGAACGGATGTCCGGTCAAAAGTGCCCGATGCATCAGCATGCTGTTTATAAAATGGTTGATACCTGTGCCGGCGAATTTAAGGCAGAAACCCCTTACTTCTATTCCACCTATGATGAAGAAAACGAAGCCCTCCAGTTCATGGAACGGACGGCTTCCGGCAAGAAGAAAGTCATCGTATTCGGTTCTGGCCCGATTCGAATCGGTCAGGGAATCGAATTTGACTACTGCTCGGTACACTGTGTATGGACACTGAAAGAAATGGGCTATGAAGCCATCATCTGCAACAACAATCCGGAAACCGTTTCCACGGACTTCGATACCGGCGACCGCCTGTATTTCGACCCGCTGACCAAGGAAGACGTTGCCAACATCGTACAGACCGAACAGCCGTATGGCGTTGTCGTTCAGTTCGGCGGACAGACTGCCATCAACCTGACACGGTATCTGTCTGACATGGGCGTGAAGATTCTGGGTACAACCGCAGATGATATTGATGCGGCTGAAGATAGAGAACGGTTCGATGAACTGCTTGCAAAGTGCGGCATTCCTCGTCCGGCTGGCTTGACCGTTATGAACACCGAAGAAGCATTGGCTGCTGCAAAACAGCTGGGCTATCCGGTTCTGATGCGTCCGTCCTATGTCCTCGGCGGTCAGAATATGATTATTGCACATTCCGATAAGGATATTGTCGAATACATGGCAATCATCATGAGCCACATGATTGAAAATCCGGTTCTGATTGATAAGTATATGATGGGTACTGAAGTCGAAGTTGACGCAATCTGCGATGGAACAGACTTCCTCATTCCGGGTATTATGGAACACGTGGAACGTGCAGGTATTCACTCCGGTGACTCCATCTCCATCTATCCGGCTCAGAACCTGAACCAGAAAGTGACCGATACCATCGTACGGTACACCGGCTTGCTGGCAAAGGAACTGCACGCAGTTGGCTTGATCAACATTCAGTACGTGGTTTATAACAATGAAGTTTATGTCATCGAAGTAAACCCTCGTTCTTCCAGAACCGTTCCGTATATCAGCAAGGTAACCGGTATCCCGATGGTTGACCTCGCAACAAAAATCATGCTGGGCGAAACCCTGAAGAGCCTCGGCTATGAAAGCGGTCTGTATCCGTCCGGCGACTATGTTGCTGTCAAAGTTCCGGTCTTTAGCTTTGAAAAGCTACAGGATGTGGATACCATGTTAGGGCCGGAAATGAAGTCCACGGGTGAATGCCTGGGCATTGGCAGAACCTTTGAAGATGCTCTGCTGAAGGGCTTGATCGCTGCCGGATATGACCTCAAAAAGGAAGGCGGCGTGCTGATTTCCGTTCGGGATTCCGATAAACAGGAAATCATCCCGATTGCAGATCGGTTCTCACGGATGGGCTTTGAACTGTACGGCACAAGCGGAACGGCAAATGTTCTGAACCACAACATGATTGCAACCAATCTGGTTCGGAAGATTTCCGAGGGCGAACCAAACACCATTACCCTGCTGGAAAGCGGTAAGATTCACTATATGATTTCCACTTCCGAAAAAGGCAGAATGCCGGCAAGAGATAGCGTTAAGATGCGGAGAAAGTCTGTAGAACGCTCCATCTGCTGCCTGACTGCCATCGACACTGCTTCGGCTCTGTCCAAGATTCTGGAATCCGGCAGAAGCATTGATGATGTGGAACTGGTTGACATCACAAAAATCTAACTCATTTCCACTGAATTATCCAACGTGAAAAAATGCGGATAGGGTCTTTCCTATCCGCATTTCCAAAAAAAGGAGGCGTTTTTCTATGCATTACTTACAGGGTCGCTATCCTGTATTAGAAAAGAAGATTCTGGCAAAGAATATGGTGCAATATGTTATTCTCTGTCCGGAAATCGCAGCGGCTGCCCAGCCGGGGCAGTTCGTCCACATTCTTCCAGTCGGCCACACCTTACGCCGCCCGATTTCTCTTTGCGGCATTGATAAGGAAAAAGGCACGATTTGCATCGTCTTTGAATTAAAGGGCAGCGGAACAGAAACCCTCGCAGCCTGCAATGTCGGCGACTGCATGGACGTGCTTGGCCCTCTGGGACATGGCTTCACCCTGCTGCCGGATGCAAAACGGGTGGTTCTGCTGGGCGGCGGGATTGGAAATCCGCCAATGCTCCCACTGGCTCAGTATTATCAGGAACGGGCAACCGTTATCAGCGGCTTCCGCAGTGCGGAATTTGTCATCTTACAAGAGGCGTTTCAGGCTGCTGGTGCAGAAACAATTCTCTGCACCGATAACGGAACGGTTGGACGGCATGGACTGGTCACAGAACCGCTGCAAGAACTGCTGCAAACCCAGCAGATTGATGCGGTGTATGCCTGCGGCCCGAAGCCGATGCTCCGTGCAATTGCCAACCTTGCCAACACTGCGGATGTGTTCTGTGAAGTTTCGCTCGAAGAACGCATGGGCTGCGGCATTGGTGCGTGTCTGGTCTGTGCCTGCAAGCTGGAACGGGAGGGAAAACCCGTTTCCGCTCACGTTTGTAAAGATGGCCCTGTATTTTCTGCAAAGGAGGTTGTTTGGGAATGACCGATTTATCTGTTCAAGTAGCGGGTGTTCCGTTTAAAAACCCAATTATTCCGGCTTCTGGTGTATTCGGATACGGACACGAATATGAAGAACTGTTCCCGCTTTCCAAGCTGGGCGGTATCGCCACCAAGGGAACGACCATTACGCCCCGTCCGGGCAACCCTTCCCCTCGAATTGCAGAAACACCGTCTGGCATGCTGAACTCTGTCGGCTTGCAGAATCCGGGCATTGATGCTTTTATTGAACGGGAACTGCCGTACCTACTGACCAAGGACACGGTAATTCTTGCCAACATTGCCGGCTCGACCATTGAAGAATGTGTCACGATTGCAGAACGGCTCGACCAGACCGATGTGCACATGATTGAACTGAACATCTCCTGCCCGAACGTGAAAAAGGGCGGTGCTGCGTTCGGCGTACACTGCGACTCTGCGGAACGCATTACTGCGGCTGTTCGGCAGGCAACCAAAAAGCCGCTGGTGGTCAAGCTCTCTCCCAATGTAACCGATATCACCGAAATTGCAAAGGCAGTGGAAGCAGCCGGAGCAGATGCCGTTTCCCTCATCAATACCCTGTTGGGCATGCGGATTGACATCCGTTCCAAGCGTCCGATTCTGCGGAACAATGTCGGCGGAATGTCTGGCTCAGCCGTCTTTCCGATTGCTGTTCGGATGGTATGGCAGGTTTCCAACGCCGTTTCCATTCCGGTCATCGGTATGGGCGGCGTGGACAGCGGTGCAGCTGCCATGGAAATGATGCTGGCTGGAGCAAGTGCCGTACAGGTGGGAGCTGCCATCTTTACTGACCCCTATGCACCCGTTCGCATTGTCGAAGAATTGCAGGCACTGCTTGAAGAACAACACATTGCAGATGTAAAAGAAATCATTGGGGCTGTAAAGCCGTGGTAAGCCGGAGGAACTGAGATGATTATTTTAGGCGTAGACTTTGGCGAAGCCAGAACCGGACTTGCCATCTGTGACCGCTCGGAACTGCTGGCTTCTCCAGTCGGAACGATTGCAGAAACAGACTTTGACACCTGTGTGGAAAAAGTTGCAGCCGCCGCAAAAGAACGGCGTGCAGCATGTATTGTGGTCGGCTATCCCAAAAATATGAACGGCACAATCGGCGAACGGGCAGAACGCTGCCAGCAGTTCGCCGCATGCCTGAAAGAAAAAACAAATCTTCCAACGGTGCTCTGGGATGAACGCAGCACAACCGTCACCGCCCACCAGTATTTGAATCAAACCAATACCCGTGGCAAAAAAAGAAAAGCGGTCGTGGATACGGTTGCAGCAACCATCATCTTAGAGAGTTATCTTGCGTATCGCAAACACCATCCGGAGGACTGTTCAGAACATTAACGAACCGATATCGTCCAGAACACAGCCAACGGCTTTCATCGCCTTGTTTGCGTTCTTCCGAATATCATGCTTCTGACGGGATGTGGCTTTGGAAAGCAAATAGCAAGCCGTTCCAACGGCTGTTCCAACGCCAACGCCCCGTACAACAGATTTCAGATTCATACAAGCTGCCTCCTCTCCTGCGAAACTGGAAATAAGATTCCACAGTTCGTTGCAAATATACGACAGGGGGCAGCTTTTTTTGTAAAAAGGAAGGATTTTGTCGTTGATGAAACAATTGAAAATTGTATTGGTAGAACCACAAATTCCCCAGAATACCGGAAATATTGCAAGAACCTGTGCGGTGACCGGTGCTTCCCTGCACCTTGTTCAGCCGATGGGCTTCACCATCACGGACAAGCATTTAAAACGTGCCGGTTTGGATTATTGGCACAAGCTGGATATTACGTATTATGACGATTGGGCGGACTTTGTCGCAAAACATACGGACGAACAAGACCAGTTCTATTTCTTCACCACCAAAGGCAAACACGTCCACAGCGATGCGATTTACACCGAATTGGACAGCGTGTATCTCATCTTTGGACGGGAGGACAAAGGACTGCCAGAACCGCTCCTGCACGCCCATGCAAACCAGTGCGTTCGCATTCCGATGCGGCACACGCTGCGAAGCCTGAACCTCTCGAACTCCGTCGCCATTGCAACCTATGAAGTTCTGCGGCAATGGGGCTATCCGGAATTGCAGTGTGCCAGTGAATTGGACGTCTGTGAGGAAGATTAAAAATAATTGATTAGATGAAAAAAGAGCCTGCACATACAGACTCTTTTTTTGCTTATTCCAGCCAATTTTTCTTCGGCTCTAAAATTTGCATCTTTTGCAAATACTGTGTATTTTGCAGCATGGAACAGTATTTTTTCGGAGTCATGCCCGAAAATGCCTTGAAATCATGCACAAAATGCGACTGGTCATAGTAGCCCAATTCCATAGCGATTTCTGTTAGATTGCGGTCAGTATGGGCATTCAATGCCTTTACGGCTGCCTGAAACCGAAAAATTTTTGCAAGCTGTTTCGGACTCAATCCCACCTCAGAGCGAAAACTTTTGTCGATATAACGGGTCGTGTATCCCGTTTCTTCTGCCAGCTGTTCCACGGTCACGCTGCCTGCTGAACCAACCAGCAGATTTGCAGCGTGCAACACCAGCAAGTTGCTGTGCTCCATCGGCGAAACCCGCTTGTAAATCTTCATGTAAGACCGCAGAAAGGCTGTGATTTGCCGGTAAAAATCAGTCGTTCCGCAGATTTCTTCCAACATACGTTCATCTTGAATCCAATCTGAAAACGGAATCTGATGGTTCACCAGCTGCCCCATTACGCCAGACATCCCCAAAACCGGATTATAGCCCGGTAAAAACCGTACGCCAAAATAACAACTGTCCGACCGCAACAGCACAGTTTCCGGAGCAAGTACCGTTCCGCAAATGTTCGCCTCTGGTGCAGTTGTATCACAACAAAATACCATATCCACACAGCCATCCGGCACGGCATACCGTGGAAGCATCCCTGTCTGGCACTGGTAAAAATGAACGATTCCAAACCGATTCATGATATATTTCTTGTATGTCTCTGATGCCGTTACGAAAAACGGCTGCCTTGGTGTCATATAGATGCGTCGTTCCATAAGAAAACACCTTCCCGTTTCATTCGATGCTGCTACTCGTAATTATAGTACAGTCGAACGAAACGTGCAAGGTGTTTCATGATTTATTCAAGATTTATTTTAATGCCAATAAATTTTCATCAAGTTTCCGGTCGTGTGCCTGTGTTCACATCTGCCGGAACGCTCTGCACTTCCGGTTCTGCATGCATATGCAGCCGCTCCGCCAGTCTTGGATGATGGTGAATCTGATACAAGTCCGTTTCCATCGCCATGACTTCCTTGATTTGATACGCTTTGCACATCGGACGTTTCATCTTGTAAATCAGGTTTCTGGTCGTGTACCCGTGTTCACGTCTGCCGGAACGCTCTGCACTTCCGGTTCTGCATGGATATGCAACCGCTCCGCCAGTCTTGGATGATGGTGAATCTGATACAAGTCCGTTTCCATCGCCATGACTTCCTTGATTTGATACGCTTTGAACATCGGGCGTTTCATGACGCACTTAATCCAAATCACTGCATATGCGGAAAGAATTGCCAACACGATTACAAAGATGGTATAAATCTTCTTCTTGACGTTCCAATCTGAATCAATGTTGTAAATCATAAACGCATTGCCCAAAATGCCAATCACTGGAATCAACGCCCCAAACGGCAGCTTGAATGTACGAGGAGCTTTCGGCAGCCGCTTCCGCAAAATCAACACATCAAAGTGCAGGATGATGTAGGAGAAAATCCAGAACGTGCAGCCCGTCAAAATTAAGAATGTCAGCTGATCACTGGTGGAAAGCCCTGTGATATTGATGAACACCATCACAACTGCAACCAACAGCAGCCCAACATATGGTGTTCCCCGACGATTCTTCCGCAGAAAAACAGACGGCAGCAAGTTGATTTTCGCCATGCCGGAACAAATCTGCGAGATGGAAAACATCGCTGTGTTCAAGGTGCTGATGACTGCCAGCAGGGAAATCATCGTCATCCAAACTGTTCCCACTTTTCCGAACAACAGCGAACCATAGAGAATGTGCGGAACGGTACTGCTGCCCAGCTCTTCCCATGGGGTATAGTGGCTAAATCCAATGCAGACAAAAATCTGCATCACCAAAATCACCAGCAGACTGATGACCATACCCAGCGGTACTTTTCGCCGTGCATTCTTGACTTGTGACGAAATCGGAATGATAAATTCAATACCGATGAACAGGAAAAATGCCAGCCCCAACAGGGAAAATACATCGCTCGGCTTGGACGAGAGTACTGCTTCCTGCTCGACAACCTGCCCCGTTCCCAGCTTCAATGTTCCTGCAATCCCAAGGAAAATCAGCGAGCCAATCAGGGCATAGGCAACAATGTTTTGAATCTTTGCAAACATATCGACTCCGAACCAGTTCAGACATGCCAGCAAGATAATCAGCAAAATCGAATACATGGATGGCGAAATCGGAATACTCGGCAAAACACTGCTCAAAGTGTTCCCAAACATCGCCGCTTCAGAACTGCCCATAATCGTTTGACAAGTTAAGTATCCGCCGACGGTAATCACAATCGACACAAAAGGTCCAAAACAGGCAAGCGTATACTGTGCCATGCCGCCCGTCAGGTTCGGCATCAAGGCGTTCAGTTCGCAGATGGAAAAGGCAGTCAGAATATTAAATGCACAGGCAATTGCCATCGTAATGATAAACGGCAAGCCAATCGCAGCCGTCCCCTGTCCGATGGAAAGCAGACAGCTGGTTGCGACAATCAACCCAACACCGGTTGCCACAACACTTGGCAGCCCTAATTTTTTCTGTTCCATAACCGTTCGCTCCTTTTTTCTGCAATGTGCTTATTTTTCACCGTGGACTAGGGCATCATAGCCTTCTTCTCCGGTACGTACCCGTACCACATGTGTGACATCAGAAACAAAAATCTTTCCATCGCCAATGTGCCCCGTATACAGTTCTTTCTTGACGAACTCCAACAGCCCTTCTACTTCTTCTGTTGGCAACACCATCATGACAACTTCTTTCGGCAGCAGACTGATTTCCTGATTCTTGTCTGCCACTTCAAATTCCTGTGTGCCATGCTGCACGCCACAGCCCAACACCTGATAAACCGTCATTCCCGTAATCCGAAACTTTCCGAGGGCTTTCTTCAGCGGTTCAATCTTGGAAATTCCGGTGATAATTTCAACTCTGGACAATTGCATAATACTTCCTCCATTCTGGCTTCCCATCGGAAACCTGACACAATAAAATCATAGAAAACAAAAATGGTGTCGAACTTTCACAAGAGAAATTCGACACCATTGTCTGTTTGATTTTGATTATAGCACGAACGCTTGCAAAAAAATTGTAAAAATCCGAACCATCACTTTGTGAAGCGGTCATACCGCAGTGCAGACAGGTCAACAGCTGTTTCCTGTCCAGTTGCTAGCTGGGACAATACCAAGCCAACCGCCGGAGCAATCCCGAACCCGTGTCCGGTAAAGCCGCAGGCAAGAATCAAGCCCGGCACTTCTTCCACAGTACTGATTACCGGAACATGGTCTGTACACGCATCCATCCAGCCTGCCCATGTCCGTACCACTTTGATTTCCTGCAAGGACGGGAAGTAGTGCAGAATGCCACGGCAAGCCGCAGACGCTGCAATACTGGAGGAAACCGGTCTGCCCGGCTTTGCAAATGGCTCTAATCCGGAATTCAAACCGAATACAAACGAACCATGTTCAGTTTGATGCCCGTAAAAGTCTGCATCTGCTGTGCCCAGCATCTGCCAGAACATCGGAGCAACCGCTTCGGTTACCAGCGTTTCCAGCAAGACGGGCTGCATCGGAACATCAATACCAACAGTCGAGGCAATGAAACGGCTCTCATATCCTGCCGCTAAAATGACTTTATCGCCCTCATAGACGTTTCCGGAGGCTGTGACAACCTGCCGAACCGCTCCCTTGATTTTCCGCAGTTCTACCACTTTTTCATCTGAAATGAAATGTGCTCCCAGACGGCGAGCCATCTTATAATAACCCATCGTTGCCATCAATGGATTTGCATGGCCATCGGTCGGACACCAGCTTGCACAGGTTACAACATCTGATAAGTACGGATTGATTCGCCGTGCTTCATCGCCGGAAATCATCCGAACATCCAGTCCGCAGGCTGCTGCCCGGTCGGTCAAGCCCTGCAAAATCTTTTCATGGGCTGGCGTGCTGCCGAGCCGCAAATTTCCGTGCTGATAATATTCGACGTTTGTATCCAGCATATCGGACAGCTTCGGCCACAGATTTTGAATCGCATACATCACCAGCGGCAATTCCCGTGGGTTCCGTCCGGACTGCCGGACACCGCCGCCATTTCGGGTCGAACCGCCGTTGCCAATGTGTGGACTGCCCTCTAATACCAGAACAGAAACCCCTTCTTTTGCAAGATGATACGCTGCTGCACAGCCAACGATGCCGCCGCCTACAATAATTACTTCTGCTTGCATATCGGTTCCTCCTTATCCTGTGCCAGTATCTTCATGGCAATCGGCCGCATCGGTGCTCTGCCGGTTGCTGGCTCTAATTCATTCGGGCGAACGCCCAGTTCCTGGGCAACAATGCCCTTGACTAACTTCGTGCAGGTCTGCCCTTGGCAGAGTCCCATGCCCGTCCGCAGATAGCGACGGATTTCCGTCAGGGTGAACATCCCATCATGAACCGCCCGACGAATTTCTCCCTTTGTAATCTCTTCGCAGCGGCAAATAATCATATCATCATCCGGCTGCGGAACAAATGGTTTTAATGTACGATTCCGGTCATTCATGCCTGTTCTCCCTCCCGAAAAAATCTTGCCTGCATAGCAAATTCCTTTGCCACCTTTATGGTCAGCAAGTGCGTGTGGTCAAATGCCTTTGCACTCCGCACTTTTACAACTTCTGCTTCACATACCGGCTTGCCGTTTCTGCCCAGTGCAACGCCTTTGTCCCCTGTTTTCGGCAGCGGCAAAAATTCATACGGCAGCGTAATTTCTGCTGTTCCATCCCCGCAGTCTTCATTGACTAAAAAAATCGCTTGGCCAGAACAGGACGCTACGCACATACCGCAGCCGGTGCACTGCTTCGATTCGTCAATGGACGGCAGTGCAGTGATGTTACTGCCAATCCGAATACAATGTTTCGGACAGGCATCCTGACACGGATTGCATGGAATATTCTGTGTGCATTCAATCACGGGATGTACGCCCGTTTGATGGGTGACACCGGGGAAGCGTGTGATTTCTGTTTCTGCAACGTATCCATGTTGCAGCAGGTTTTCTGAAATGGCAATGCCCTCTTCGGTTTCTATAATCTTCTTGCCCCGCATACCCGGTGCAAACATCCCCTGCCGCAAGCCGTTCAGTGCGGCTTCCTGTGCAGCAACTTCTTTCTGGCATTCTTCCTCGCTCAGATAACCCAGACGGGCAGCGGCTGCAATGCCGGCAATCCGTCCTTCAATCATGGCACTGGATGCCTCTTCAATGCCGGAAACATCGCCTGCCGCATAAATTCCCGGTACAGAGGTTTCGCCATATGCGTTGACTTTCGGAACAAATCCTGCCTTTGCCGGATTGTCCTCCATCTCGCAGCCTGCCATGTCGCACAGCTTCGACATCGGCGAAAGTCCGACTGCCAAACAAATCGTATCAACATCAAAATGCTTTTCTGTTCCCGGAATTACCTGCCAGTTCGCATCGACCTGCCCGATGGTGACACCCGTCACGCAGTCTGTTCCCTCCGCAGCAACAATGGTATGCGACAGATAAAACGGAACGCCGCAGCGTGCAACCTTGGCAGCATGGACACCATATCCGCCAACCCGTGGGGCAGCATCTGCAACGGCAACGACTTCACAGCCTGCCTGCAACAACTGAAAGCTGACAACCAATCCAACATTCCCAGAACCCAGCATCAAAATCCGCTTGCCCGGCATTGTGCCATGCAGATTCATCATGGTCTGGGCTGCACCTGCTCCAATGACACCCGGCAGCGTCCAGCCCGGAAATGTAACCATATTTTCGCTTGCACCCGTTGCAACCAGGATCGTATCGCCTTTGACGTGCTCGACCTTGTCGCCAATCTTTACAGTTACTTCTTTTTCCGGAAAGATTCCGATGACAATGGCATTCAATACAACGGTAACACCCAATGCAGCGGCTTCTGCCAGCAGTTCTTCACCGATATGAAACCCTCTGATTTTGGCTTTGTGCTCTTTCGAGCCGAAAAACTTGTGAATCTGTTTAAAGAGCTGACCGCCCGGCTTTGCATTTTCATCATAGACTACAACGTGCAAGCCACGCTTTGCCGCTTCAATCGCTGCGGACAAACCTGCCGGCCCTGCTCCAACAATAATCATATCATAGCGTTTCATTTTGCCCCTCCTTCCGGCTGTTCCGCCGTTACCCCGTATTGTGTCCGAATCTCCATGCCTGCTTCCAGCGGTGTGATGCAGGTGCGGACGTTTGGCTGTCCGTTTACAACCATGACGCAGTCCGTACATCTGCCGATGGCACAGAAAATACCACGGGGTTTGTGTTCCTTTCGGGTGTAGCGGTGAATCATCACGCCAGCATTTTTCAACGCCATGGCGATGGGTTCACCTGCATATCCCTGTAGGGGCTTTCCATCAAATGTAAAGGAAACCAGTGCTCCTTGCTGGTATGTACCGAGAATAGGATGTTCTTGGATTCTCATGTCAATGCCTCCGTTCTTTCGCTTGTCTGTCCGGTTGTCAGACCATCTGCGGGGTATCCCACAGCTTCAATTTTGTACCAATGCCCTTCTTCAAAGCGTTTCGATAAACCATTGTGCCCCATGCCACATCTTCTACGGGCATACCGCCAATGGAATAAATGATAATTTCATCTTCTTTGCGGTGCAGCGGAATCCGGTTCATCAGGATGTCGCCCAAATCATCGACCTGTTCCGGCTGCATCTTTCCCTCTGCAATCAAGTCCATGACGTGTACGGCTGGAATCGGAACGGTGTTGTAAGCGTTTGGCTTCATCTCTTCTTCCCACGCTTCATAGAGCTTGATGTTGTCTGTTACGGTTCTTGCACGATGGATGATAAAATCATCATCGAATCGCAAGGCAGCGGTGGAACTAATCAATGCCCCCGGCTTAATCCATTCTTCTTTGATGTAAGGATACAGGTTCGGGTCACCCGTTGGGGTTGAGGTGCTGGCGGAAACAATGTCCGCATCCCGTACGGCTTCCTCGATGCTGTCCACTGCAAATACTTCTACATTCGGATACGTTTTCCGAACGTGTTCGATGAACGCTTGCAGGGAAGCCTTTCCTCTGCCCTTGACTTTAATCGTCTGCACGCTTGGACGGACTGCCATGATTGCAGCCAGTGCGGTTTTGCTCATGACACCTGGCCCAATGATTGCAACTACTTTTGCATCCGGTTTCGATAAATGTTTATATCCAACGCCCGGAACTGCTCCAGTTCGGTACGCGGATAAGATGTTAGCGGACATATAAGCAACCGGTGCTCCGGTATCTTTATCATTCAATGTTAGCATTAAGATGGAACGGGGCAAGCCCTTTTCCTTGTTGGCACAGTTTGAACCGTACCACTTCATCCCTGCCATATCGAACATACCGCCCAAATATGCCGGCATTGCCATAAATCGGCGGTCTGGACCATCGACTGGCATCTCCGGAAACGGAGAGGACGGCGGAAACATTACCATACATCCATGAGAATTTCCGTTTGCACCGCCCATGCGGTAATCGCCTACTTTCATCAGCTTGAACATTTCTTCCATTGCATCAATGCAGCCTGCCATATCTTTGACCCCTGCACGCACCATATCTTCTTCATTCAAGTACAAAAAATCAACCTTCGGATAAGCCATTTCTGATTCCTCCCAAAATAAAAAAGGTGTCCGGCAGTTTGCTTCTTTGCAAACGACCGAACACCATTGTTCCAATTTGATTGATTTTGTCTGGCTGTTCGTTTTGGAACAACCCCTTGCTGACTATGGTTCTATCTTACCACATGGCAGCGGAAATAAATTGTAAAAATCGGAACAAGCTTTTTTTCTGTTGGTTCAATCAGGATTCCGGAAAAGTGGTCAATCTCGTGTTGAATCATCTGTGCTTCAAAATCACGGAAACTCTGCTTCTTCTTGAAGTGCTGGTTTAGAGATTCCATGACAATCATTGGATACCGCTGGACAGGTCGTTGCCCCGTCAGGGACAGGCAGCCTTCCTCTGTTTCATAACTCTGCTTGGAATGGTCAACAATGACGGGATTGATGAGAATCTGATAAGTTAAATCAGGATTCCGGAAAAGTGGTCAATTTCGTGTTGAATGATCTGTGCTTCAAAATCACGGAAAATCTGCTTTTTCTTTTTAAAATTCCGGTCTAGATATTCCACGACAATCATGGGATACCGCTGAACAGGTCGTTGCCCTGTCAGGGACAGGCAGCCTTCCTCTGTTTCATAGCTCTGCTTGGAATGGTCAACAATGATGGGGTTGATGAGAATTTGATAAGTTGCCCCAATCTGTGCCACTAAAATTGTCTTTCGCACGCCAATCATGTTGGCTGCCATGCCAACACAGTGGTCTGCATGGGCGTGAATCGTATCCAATAAATCTTGTATCACCTGCTGGTCTTGCTTGGTGGCTGGCTCGGATTTCTGGCTGAGGAAAAACGGGTCGGTTACAATTTCTCGTATCATGGTCAGACTCCTTTGATTTTTCTTTTATTATAACAAATTTTCCTCAGGAATGCAATTTCTTCTTTCTTACAACTATAGCGATTGATTCAGAATCTTTTTTAACAGCATCAAATCTAAAACATTGATTGTTCCATCTGCATTGTAATCATACTGCATGGTTTCCCATGTGTCACTAATTTCTCGGTTTAAAAGAAAATTTTGCAACTGCTGCAACCGATAGGCACTTTGATGGGTTTCATCTTCTAAGTCCACACACAGCATCACATCTTTTTCCGTAAAAGGATAGACGGAAATATCATAATAATATTGATGGCAGCAATTTTTTTCTGTTGTATCTGCGGTTATTGATTCTGTATCATTAAATGTAATTGTTCCATGCGGACAGAAACGCTGAACAGTATATGCCTCAAGTGGTTCTTCTGCAGATGGCAACCGAAACAGAACCGTTCCATCCGAACAAAGTAAATAATCTACATCGAAACGATTGGTATGTGCCTGTATTCGCTGTTCCAGTGTCATTTTCACCAATTCTGCTACCAATTCTTGATTACAAATGCCATCTGCTGTTAAATTTTGCTGTTCCTGAAATTGCATCAACGCTTTTTGTGTGCCAGCACCAAATTTTCCATCTACCGTTAAGTGGAAGCCACCATACTGGTTCAAACAATATTGCAGCCATTTGACACCACTGCTTCGCATCATTCGTTCGGTATCATAATATAATGTTTTCGTTGGCCTTAAATATGGAATTCCAATCTCTGCATCATTTTCCAGACGTTTTTGATTCGCATAATCAATATAAGAAATGTCAACATCCGTAAATTCCGCCTGCGTAGAAAGATATTCCATATGATCAGAATACTGCCAGATACTGCATAAATCACTATAATCATACTGCAATGGCTCTGCAACCTGCTCTGCATAAGGATATCGTGCCATCCAAGCTTCAAAATGATGGTCAATGATGCGGTCTAAATCTACATAAGTATCAATCCAGGAATAACCCAAATAAATTCCTGCAATATAGCCAGCATCCTGAATCTTCTCCAGTGCCTGTAAAATCAAATCCGTAAGGGCATCCACGCCCAAATCCATTTGTGTTTGCGATTGTTCAATGTCGATAAAAACTGGATAATCTACTTCTCTTCCATCCAACGTATTTAAAAAATTGTCAACACAAGTCTGAAATTCTGCTTCTGTTGCTGCACTGCAATAAAAATAAACGCCAACTTTCCAATCACACGCTTTTGCTTGTTCGTAGTTTTGAGAAAAAAATCGGTCTTCTTGATAATCAATATTGGAACGGTTTGTTGTTCCTCCTCGAATAATCGCAAAAGAGAGTTTTTCATCTTCTGTTTTCAACTGTGCCCAATCAATTTCTCCTTGATAAGAAGAAACATCTATCCCGTATTCATAAAACGATATTGCACTTCCTGTAATGTCAGAAACACAAAAAAGTGCCTGCAACAGGAAAAAGACCACCAAACCTGCAAAAATCTGTTTGATTCTTTTTAATCTTTTCAATTTTCCACCTCTAAACTTGAAATTCCCCTATGAATTTCTGCAATTAAATTCATAGGGGAATGGTATCCTCTGTATTTAAGGAGATTCAGATAGACATCACTCAATCTGAAAGAATCATTTTTTTCAGCAAAACCAAATCCAGTGCTGTCAATGTGCCGTCAAAATCCATATCCAATTCGTTAAGCTCACTCACACTGTATCCGCTTTCATTCAATAAATAACGCTGCAACTGAATGACCTTCGTCAAATATTGTTCAGATGGGTCTACCGGCTCTTCCTGCGGCGGTTGTTCTGGCTGTTCCGGTGTTTCATCGTCTTCTCCAACGCCAATTCCAATGATGGTATCCCCTGCTACACTTGCCTCCAGATAAACAGAATAAGCAGCATTTTCCGGAATTTCAATTTCACAAGAAACATCTGTTGTTTCAATATAATCAAAAATGCCATCTTCAGTAACGCCATCTGTGTCAAAAATTGTCACGGTGTACAAATCGCATCCTTCTACCGGATTCCAAGACAGTTTTGCATGTGTGGCATCAATCTGTGTAAAGGTCGGAACAACGGTATTCTTATTATCTGTAACAAATGATACACTTTGTGCATCTGAAATTGTATCCAATGCCTCTAAAGAAATTTCTCCGTCAGAAGAAATTGTAATTGTTTGGTCTGAAGTCATGTTTTTAATAAAGGACATGCCATCTTCTTCATATAAATACCAATATGCATTGGCATCTTCTGGATTTGGGTCAACCATTTTTAGCTTTCCATCTGAAATCGTCAACATTTTTCCATAGTATGCATTATAAATCTCAAATGTCCAGTTTTCATGCGATACAAACCGCCACATGGATTCATAGGTCGCATCCGCTGTCATATATAATGTGTCTGTTTTTAAATCATAGGACAAAGCGGTATCATAAGCAGAAGATCGAATCTGAGAGATGGCTTCGTCTTTTTCAGACTGCTGAATGACAGCAAAGGAAATCGGGTCACTGGTTAGAGAACCCTTATCGTTGCTGACCGTCACGGTTGCCGTGTACGTTCCTGCATTCAACGCTGTCGTAAGCGAATATTCATCCGTCTGGTAATCATACACAACTTCGCCGTTTTCTTCATTCCGAATCACCAGATGGTAAGTATCTGCTGTATCACTGTCAAATTCAAAGGCAATGCTTTCTTCTTCCGCAAAGTAATATTTCTGCTCTGCCAACTGCAATTCTGCAATCGTTGGTTCTTCGCTGCCACCGCAAATCGTAATCGACCGAGCTGCCAGCAATTCTTTCATCTTTGCACGGGATGCATTCCCGAAAATACCATCTGCCTTTAAGCCGTTCTGCGATTGGAAACTTCGAACTGCGGCCTTCGTTTTTGGCCCATAGTGTCCATCAATATCCAAGCCCGATGACATCGTATTATTCAATGCCACTTGCAGCCATCTGACCGTATCACCCTTAGAGCCAGACTTTAAATTGCCTGACGGTTCAGAATAGCCGTAACGCAAAATCGTTCCGGTAGAACTCTGCGGCGGTACATAGTCTTTGTTTTCCAGCAGTGCTGTCAGTTTCCCTCTGGTATATGTTCCTACAATGCCATCCACGCCAAGACTATTCAGGCTCTGGAAGTTCTTGACTGCGTTATAAGTGTTCTTCCCGAACATTCCATCTACTGTCAGACCTGCATTGATCAGCTGATTCAAAGACGCTTGCAGCCACTTGACATCATCGCCTCGCATCAACGAACCCTTTGTATATCGCAGTGTTCTGGATGGTGTGCCATAATTGCTGTTGTTGCTGGTCTGTCCATCACTGCTTCCATTGTTCTTCGCCTCTGCTTTTGCTTTCAGGCTGGACAGCGTTTTTGTTCCGGCTTTTCCATCCACTGAAAGCCCATTTGCAGACTGATATGCCCGAATCTGATTTTTTGTTTCTGCTCCCAGATAACCATCTACTGTGCATGCATAGCCCAAGTACGACAATGCGGACTGTAGCCATCTCACATCATTTCCGTTCATCATTGGAGATTTCTGGTATAGGGTTCTTGTTGGATAGGTGTAGTTCCAAGGCAATTGGCTATCGCTTGCCGTGTTGGTGTCTGGAACTGGTGTCGGACGGCTGCCACTATAGGATAACCCATACATGCATCTTCCAGATAAGGTATACTTTCCGGAAGAGAAAATACTGCCGCTTACCCAAGCAACCCCTCTTTCTCCACTCCATCCACCAATAGAACCGCATCTGGAAGAAGCTCTCGAAGAATCTAACATCAAATATTTTCCAGTCGAAGCATTATAGTCTACAATTGCAATCCAGTGTCCCGGTACACAACCACAGATTGTTCCGCCATTGCGAACATGTTCCAGTGCAGATGAAACACTGGAATATCTATCCGCATACGAAAAGCCATAAGTAGAACCGTAACTTTGGGCATAGGCTTTAAAAAACCTCGTATCAACACCACCATCTGCAGGTCGATAGCCATTTTTCCTTGACCAGTCTGCAACAAAAATCGGATCCATGAAATTTCCTGTTTTATAAAATACAGAATTGATTACGGAAAATAATCCGCAGGCAGAAGACCCAATTGTTTGTGTTCGATCTCCAATACTTGTCCACAGATGATTGTTCCAGTAAGAAACCCCTGTCAAATAGGAATCAATCTGTGCTCTGGAGGTCGAGTCCTGTTGCCAAGCAATTGGAGATGGTGCATTGCAAGTCAAAGCCTCTGCTGTAATGGCTGCTGGGTCGCTGTAAAATACAGCTGGTGCATAAGACAATCCACCAACCATCAAGGTACAGCTTGTTAAAAACACCATTGTCTTTTTTGCAATCGCACCCCATTTTTGTTTTTTCAAAATGACAACCCCTTTCTAATTTTGATTATTCAATTTCCATAATCATTCTTTTCAGCAATGCCAAATCAAGAACATCTAATTTCCCATCAAAATTCATGTCTAATTCCGCAACCGTAGAAGCACTGTATGACGTTTTATTCAGCAAATAATTTTGTAGTTCCATCATCATCCCTAAATACTGTTCTTTATGGTCAACAGGCTCTTCCGGCTCTGGTTCTTCCGGTTGTGGTTCTTCTATTACCGCACCATCTTCCATTGCAATCGAAATCATAATCGTTCCAGAAGATGCCGGCTCTAAACAAATCGAATAAGCATGATTTGGAATGGTAATCACACAGGATGTATCTGTTGTTTCTATCAAATCATCAATGCCATCTTCGGTTGCTGTTTCTTCCCGATTCAAGATTGTTACATAATACGCATCTGCACCCTCTACGGAATTCCAAGAAAGCTGTGCATGTGTGTCATCAATCTTTTTAAAGGTCGGAATAATTTGATTGATCTCTGGTACAACAAGGTCAATTCCCTGTGCATCTGAAACCGTATCCAAATCTTCTAATGTAATTTGTCCGTCAGAAGAAACGGTAAGAGCTTTATCAGAAGCAACATTTTTGATGAAAGAAATGCCATTTTCTTCGTACAAGTACCAGAGTGCAGATTCTTTTTTGACATCTTCCCCAGCAGTTTCCAAGTCCTGCGTTTTCAGCTGTCCTTCATCCGCAACAATCAATTGGTCAGAATAGACGTTTACTAGATTGAATTCCCAGTTATCATAAGAAATAAATTTCCACATGGATGCATAATCTGCATGTTCTGCAGCATAGAAACTGTCTTTCTCTGCGTCATATGCAATAGAAAATCCATAAGCAGCAGACCGCATTTGTGCAACTGGTTTATCATTTCTAGACTGCTGAATGACAGCAAAGGAAATCGGGTCACTGGTCAGAGAACCCTTATCGTTGCTGACAGTCACGGTTGCCGTGTACGTTCCTGCATTCAACGCTGTCGTAAGCGAATATTCATCCGTCTGGTAATCATACACAACTTCGCCGTTTTCTTCATTCCGAATCACCAGATGGTAAGTATCTGCTGTATCACTGTCAAATTCAAAGGCAATGCTTTCTTCTTCCGCAAAGTAATATTTCTGCTCTGCCAACTGCAATTCTGCAATCGTTGGTTCTTCGCTGCCACCGCAAATCGTAATCGACCGAGCTGCCAGCAATTCTTTCATCTTTGCACGGGATGCATTCCCGAAAATACCATCTGCCTTTAAGCCGTTCTGCGATTGGAAACTTCGAACTGCGGCCTTCGTTTTTGGCCCATAGTGTCCATCAATATCCAAGCCCGATGACATCGTATTATTCAATGCCACTTGCAGCCATCTGACCGTATCACCCTTAGAGCCAGACTTTAAATTGCCTGACGGTTCAGAATAGCCGTAACGCAAAATCGTTCCGGTAGAACTCTGCGGCGGTACATAGTCTTTGTTTTCCAGCAGTGCTGTCAGTTTCCCTCTGGTATATGTTCCTACAATGCCATCCACGCCAAGACTATTCAGGCTCTGGAAGTTCTTGACTGCGTTATAAGTGTTCTTCCCGAACATTCCATCTACTGTCAGACCTGCATTGATCAGCTGATTCAAAGACGCTTGCAGCCACTTGACATCATCGCCTCGCATCAACGAACCCTTTGTATATCGCAGTGTTCTGGATGGTGTGCCATAATTGCTGTTGTTGCTGGTCTGTCCATCACTGCTTCCATTGTTCTTCGCCTCTGCTTTTGCTTTCAGGCTGGACAGCGTTTTTGTTCCGGCTTTTCCATCCACTGAAAGCCCATTTGCAGACTGATATGCCCGAATCTGATTTTTTGTTTCTGCTCCCAGATAACCATCTACCGTGCATGCATAGCCCAAGTAGGACAATGCGGACTGTAGCCATCTGACATCATTTCCGTTCATCATCGGAGATTTCTGATATAGGGTTCTTGTTGGATAGGTGTAGTTCCAAGGCAGTGTGGTATCTGTAGAGATTACTGGTTTAACGCCATTACTTCGCAAAACGCCATCCCAAGAAACACCACCACTATTGTTATAATAATTTCCTACAGAAACTTCTGTTCCAGTTTGGTCGCCAGTTGCAGGATATCCACGGTCGCTATGTGCACCTACATTCTTACGATTGCCCAGATAAATTTCTGTGTGTCTTCCAATATCCAGCAAAATATCTCCACGCTGCAAATTAGAAGCATCGCCCAATTGATTCCATGGAATCCAAGTAAATCCAAGCTGCTGCAGGGCTTCTCTTAAATTTCCTGTTCCTGTATCTTTACTAACGGAATATCCGCCGCCTTCCCGCAGGGCAGAAATTACAAATGAGACACAGTCATAATCAGGTCCCCACCGATATTTTTGACTGTAACCATGAGAATTATCATTTGCTGTATCCACTGCCCATTTGATGGTTGCCTCTATCGGAGAAAGGGCTGCTTCTGTCCGAAGGGAAATTTTTCCTGTTACCCCATTGGACAACAACATTCCAACCGAAAAAAGTCCTGCCATTATTTTCAAAACAGTCTTTTTCATTCATCTGCCCCCGTTCTTTTATTCTGTACGCAGCAAGAATTTTTGCAAGGAAACCATATCGGTTAATGTGACTGTTCCAGAAGCATCTAAATCCATTCCATACATGTTAACAACACCTGTACCATGCAACAGCTGCTGTTTTGCAAGCATCAAATCTAAAACATTTACCATGCCGTCTGCATTGACATCGCCGGGAACTGAATTCACAATTGACGTTTCGTATACACCATCATTGTCCTTGTCAACAAGAATATTCAGCATCTGGTCATATTCTCCGGTTGTTGTAATATACACGGAAGAATATTGCTCCAAGTCTGAGCAGGATACACACTGTCCGCCAGCTGTGTTATTCGCAGACACGTTCAAGTTGCTGCCCAAATCCCCTTTTAAAAGATAACCGTCTTGATATTGCTGCAAAGAAACTGCTGTATCAGTATATCCCTTTATCTTCAATTCGTACCATGGCAACGTACACTGTTCCTGATTGGTTACAACATCAATATCATAATCCGTCGCATCTCCATTGACACTAATTGTGCAATTTGGAAGGAATGTGATTCGATGTGCACGACCTGCGTTTACCACTGCACGTTCATTTTCAAACCGCATCGTGGCAGACATTTCATCATCCATGCTATTCATTGCGGAATAACCGCTTTCCGGGTCTGTCATAAAGTAACTATAATCCTGATTTGCTTCTCCGGCAATCGTACCATATCCATTGAAAATTTCTTCGTCTTCTTCCATCTCAGAACTGTTGATGGCAAAAACATCTTGACTTCCAGTCTTGCGGATGCTGATATCAGAACTGTTTACTGCAATTTCCGGATAAAAAACAGCTTGTTCCTCACTGCCTGCTGGTGTGGTTTCCCCTTGCTGTTTTTTCAAATAGCCGTGCCGATTCAAAAGAGAAGCATCATTGCTTACCATTAACAGACGAGCATAGCACTTTGCATCCGATATATTATACTTTAGCTTTTTGTATGGAACGCACCATTCTAATGTATCAGATTTAAAGTAGATACAAGCATCATCTGTAAACTTTCCCTTTGAGCAGTCATAAACCAAAATACGTCCATCATATCCCTTTGTATAGCCTGTTCCGCCAACGTCCCAAGAGCCATATTCAACACCATAGGCAATTACAGAATGGGCATATCCAACACCGGATGTTCCGTTTTCTGTCCAAGCATAATTTACAACCACTGGATAACCGCCATCTGAAACTTGTCCAGCCTTGTCAATCAGGGTTTTCATCAAATTTTTCATGTTGTATTTACTTGCCTGCAAACATCTTTTTGTCTGCAACTTGATATCCGTTGTTCCTTGCAGCAAGTAATAATAAATAATCAGAGATTCCACGTCATCATCATTTGGTTTTGAAATTTGCTTTAACGTCGTCGCACCATCTGTATAGTCAGATGGATTTAAATAACCCTGTTTATACAACGCTGTTAAAACAGACATTCCATAACAAACGCCATCAAATTTATTGTATAGCTGCTTTTTCAAAGAAACAACTTCTGCAATATCGGTATTCGGAATATTGCTAATGAGTTTTTGCCAGTATGTATTGTTGATATAGGCAGGAGCAAATACTTTTCCCGTATTTTGGAAGTTCCAAATATCGGAATCAAAATCAATGGCATGATTCTGATGCGTATTTCCAGTTGTGGTTGTGATAGTGGTTGTCACTGGTGCTGACGTTGTGGCAGCAGCAGTTGTTGTGGTTGTCGTAGTAGTTGTCGTTGTGGTGGTTGTGGTGGTCGTTTCTGCTTGTACTGTAAATCCAACCCGTTCGCTGAATGTATAAGTTCCCTTTGCATTGACAGAAGCAACATCTACCGAATATGTTCCAGCATCCAATGTCAAAGCATAGCTTGTACCGTTGTAATTAAACTGCTGTGAGATGCAATTGTTATTGCTATCATAAATCCGAATATCGTACCAATCTGTATCACTGCATGCATTCCAGTTAAAAGTCGTATTGGTTCGATTTGTCCCAGCCGACACACTGACAGACGGCTTAGACGGATAAACAACCGCCATGCTTTCCAATACTTCTACCATTTTAGAAACAGTTTGTGTTCCAACTTGTCCATCTGCCTTTAATCCATATGCAGATTGAAACTCTTTTACTTTGTCTACCGTTGCATTTCCATAACGACCATCTGTCGTCAATCCAGCATTGATGATTTTATTCAAAGCCGCCTGTACCCATGCAACATGACCATGATTGTCCGCAGCCTGTGTATTTTTTGCAAGCGTCGGACTACCGGATGGCCGTGGATAAGGAATCCCAAGGCCGCTGTCCACGGCTGTCATTTGTGCCAAATCCAAATTGACCCATCCAGAAACACAAACAACACTGTCATTTTTCAACGCATAGATGCTGTTGGTTCGTCCCCAGTTTCCGTTGACTTCTTCTACATAAAAACACTCGTTCATTTGTGCTGCACCACGAACAGAACCATTCGGTTCTGCATAAACACGTGCACCGGTTGACCGATTTGTTACATAATACCCTACATCATATGCTTCTGCAACCAAGGCATTTTCCAAATTTGGAAGATAGGAAATTGGCTGTGCGACAGCAACAAATGAAACCATAGCGGCAAGCGTTCCAGCAAATGCTTTCCATAATTTTCTTTTCTTAATCATAGAAGTTCTCCATTCTTCACACAAGTCTTTCGATGATTCTCCATTATTTTTGCAATTTTGTTTGCAATTCTGTGATTCAACAGTCCTGCCGATTCACAGAATTACAAACGTACACATTAGGGAAGTGCTTTCATAAGAAACAAAAAATTTCTTTGACAATTTCATTATAGCACAGAATTTGGAAGAATGGAATACTGATTCCCAAAAAAATCCTTATACATCCCCATTTTTATGCATTTTCATAAAAAATAAGCTTGATTTTTGTTCATTTTTTATAAAGATGCTGCCAAAAATAATGACTATCTGAAAATTATTCCGTTTTCCCAGAAATCTGGAAATCTCTCATATATTAGAATATTCCATAAATTACTATTTTAAGCAAAAAACAGCAAGCACAGAAATGAAAATGCTGTACTTGCTGCTCATTTATAAATATAAATTTTTTTAAAGATATGCTTTCAGATAGTTGCCCGTATAGGAATCGGCACAGGCTGCGACTTCCTCCGGCGTTCCGCTGACAACCAGCGTTCCGCCTGCCGTTCCGCCCTCTTTCCCCAAATCAATGAGATAATCTGCAACCTTAATCACATTCAGATTGTGTTCAATCACCAGCACGGTATTTCCGGCATCGGTTAGCCGCTGCAACACATCAATCAAACGGTGCACATCTGCCGTGTGCAGTCCAGTGGTCGGCTCATCCAAAATATAGATTGTTCTGCCTGTTGGACGCTTCGCCAACTCTGTGGAGAGTTTCACACGCTGTGCTTCCCCACCGGAGAGCGTAGTTGCCGGCTGCCCGATTTTAATATAGCCCAGCCCGACTTCTTGCAGCATTTTCAGCTTTCGGAAAATCTTTGGATGCTGTTCAAAAAAGACAACACCTTCATCCACGGTCATTTCCAGCACGTCATAAATCGACTTCCCCCGATACTTCACCTCAAGGGTTTCCCGATTGTATCGCTTGCCTTTACAGACTTCGCAGGGGACGTAGACATCCGGCAAAAAATGCATCTCGATTTTTAAAATGCCATCGCCCTGACACGCTTCACAGCGTCCGCCCTTGATGTTAAAAGAGAACCGCCCTGCGGTGTACCCCTTTGTCTTGGCATCGTTCGTCTTGGCGAACAGCTCCCGAATATCTGTGAATACGCCCGTATAGGTTGCTGGGTTGGAACGAGGCGTTCTGCCGATTGGCGACTGGTCAATGTTGATGACTTTGTCCAGATATTCCAGCCCTTCCATCCGTTCAAATGCTCCGGCACGGACACGGGTTCGGTTCAGCTTTGCTGCCAAATGCTTATAAATAATCTCATTCACCAGCGAGGACTTCCCTGAACCGGAAACCCCTGTCACACAGGTAAACGTCCCCAACGGAATCGAAACGGTGATGTTCTTCAAGTTGTGTTCCGCCGCTCCAATTACCGTCAGGAAATTTCCGTTTCCGGCTCTTCGGTGTTCCGGCACGGCAATTTGTTTCTTGCCGCTGAGATACTGCCCCGTGATGGAATCTTCACACGCCAGCAGTCCGGCAACATCGCCAGAATAGACGACGTTGCCGCCGTTGACCCCTGCTCCAGGGCCGATGTCTACGACATAATCTGCCGCTAAAATCGTATCATCGTCATGCTCGACCACAATCAGCGTATTGCCCAAATCTCGCAGCCGTTTCAAGGTTGCAATCAATTTATCATTGTCCCGCTGATGCAAGCCAATGCTCGGCTCATCCAAAATATACAGAACGCCCATCAGATACGAGCCAATCTGCGTTGCCAGCCGAATCCGTTGGCTTTCTCCGCCGGAGAGCGTGCCGGCTGTTCGGGAGAGTGTCAGGTATTCCAACCCGACATTTTTCAGGAAACCCAGCCGTTCCTTGATTTCTTTCAGAATCTGCGTGGCAATCTTCTGTTCCTGCTCCGTTAGGGAAAGCGTTTCAAAAAATTGCAGGCTCTCTGTAATGGAAAGGTCGGTCAGTTCCATGATGTTCAGTCCGCCAACCGTTACGCCCAGCACTTCTTTCTTCAGCCGCTTTCCGTGGCAGACCGGACACGGAACAGCAGACATATAGGCGGAAATCTCTGCCTTTGCCCACTCAGAGCCTTCCCTTGCACGGCGTTCCAAATTGGGAATGACACCCTCAAACGCTGCCCGATAACCCGTACTCTTTCCGTTTTCTTGGATGCGGTGCAAAAATAATTCCTTTGTCGTCCCGTACAGAAACGACTTCATTGCATGGTCGGGCAAATCTTTCACGGGCGTATCTAGGGAAACATGCTCGCTCTCTGCAACCGCCTGATAATACATCATGGCGATGGAATTATCATCCAGACTGTTCCAGCCAGGGGCTTTGATTGCTCCCTGTGCAATGCTCAAATCTACATTCGGGACAATCAAATCCGGGTCAACTTTCTGGAAAACGCCCAATCCTGTACAATTTTCGCAAGCCCCATAGGGGTTGTTGAACGAAAACATCCGAGGGGTCAGCTCTTCGATGGAAATATTATGTTCCGGACAGGCATATTTCTGCGAAAACAGCCACGTTTCTTTTCCCATGATTTCTACCGCTGCCAGGCTGCCTGTCAGGGAAAAGACAGTTTCCAAGCTGTCTGTCAGACGGGAACGAATGCCCTCTTTCACGACCAGTCGGTCTACCACGATTTCAATGGTATGCTTCTTGTTTTTGTCCAGCGTGATGGTTTCTGATAAATCATACAGGCTGTCGTCAATCTTCACTCGCACATAACCGGAACGGCGTGCCTTTTCCAGTTCTTTGGTATGCTGTCCCTTTTTGCCACGAATAATCGGTGCTAACAGCTGAATCCGTGTGCCTGCTTCCAGCGACAACACACGGTCTACCATTTCGTCAATGCTCTGCTGACGAATTTCCCGCCCGCAAATCGGACAGTGCGGAATGCCAATCCGTGCATACAGCAACCGAAGATAATCATAGATTTCTGTGACTGTTCCCACGGTAGAACGAGGGTTCTTCGAGGTGGTTTTCTGGTCGATGGAAATCGCTGGCGACAAGCCCTCGATGCTGTCTACATCCGGCTTTTCCATTTGTCCCAGAAACTGCCGTGCATAGGACGACAGGCTTTCCATATACCGCCGCTGACCGTCTGCAAAAATCGTATCAAAGGCAAGGGAGGACTTCCCCGAACCGGAAAGCCCTGTCATTACCACTAACGCATCTCTTGGCAAATCCACGTCAATATTCTTTAAATTGTTGGCTCTTGCACCTCGCACCCGAATGCGGTCTATCATGCTTTCTTCCCCCTCAATTCCTGAATTTTATCTCGCAAATACGCAGCGTGTTCAAATTCCAGCAGCTTTGCGGCTTCTTTCATCTGTGCCGTCAAGGTTTCCATCAGTGCCTTGCGTTCCTGTTCCGTCATCTTTGGAGCAGCCGTCTGCTCTTCGACTTCTTCCTTGGTCGAAATTTCAATGACATCCCGAACCGCTTTCGTAATCGTCTTTGGCGTGATGTGATGGACGGTATTATATGCCATCTGTTTCTTCCGGCGGCGTTCGGTTTCTGTGATTGCCCGTTCCATCGAGCCAGTCACTTCATCTGCATACAAAATGACCATGCCGTTTGCGTTTCGGGCTGCCCGTCCAATCGTCTGAATCAGTGCCGTTTCACTCCGCAAAAAGCCCTCTTTATCGGCATCCAAAATCGCAACCAGCGAAACTTCCGGAATGTCTAAGCCCTCTCGCAGCAGGTTGATGCCCACCAGCACATCAAAATTCCCCAGCCGCAAATCTCGGATAATCTCCATTCGCTTTACGGTGTCCACATCATGATGCAGATACTGCACCCGTACGGACAGCTTTTCCAGATAGGCAGTCAAGTCCTCCGCCATCTTCTTGGTGAGCGTGGTAATCAAAACCCGTTCGTTCCGCTCCACTCGCTTTTGAATCTCGGAATACAAATCTTCAATTTGTCCGGATACCGGACGAACGCTAATCATCGGGTCTAATAGTCCTGTCGGACGAATCACCTGTTCCACGATTGCAGAAGAATGCTGTTTTTCAAACTCGCCCGGCGTTGCACTGACATAGATGGCTTGCGGTATCCGCTCATAAAATTCATCAAAGTTCAGTGGGCGGTTATCGAATGCACTCGGCAGCCGGAAACCATAGTCCACAAGCGTTGCCTTTCGGGCGTGGTCGCCGGCAGACATCGCCCGTACCTGCGGCAGGGTCACATGGCTTTCATCTACGACCAGCAGGAAATCGTTCGGGAAGTGGTCTAACAGCGTATACGGGACACTTCCGGCAGGTCTGCCGGCTAAGATACGGGAATAGTTTTCAATGCCGCTGCAAAAACCGATTTCTCGCAGCATTTCCATGTCGTAGTGTGTCCGCTGGGCGATTCGCTGGGCTTCAATCAGTCGATGATTCGCTTCAAAATATGCCACCCGTTCTTGTAACTCTGTTTCTATCTCGGAAATTGCCTGCTCGACATGCTCGCCGCTGACAACATAATGCGATGCCGGAAAAATGGCTGCGTGCTGTAGCGTTGCAGTAACATTTCCTGTCACAGTATCCACTTCACAGATGCGGTCAATCTCATCGCCGAAATATTCCACCCGAATGGCAGTGTGGTTGGAACTGGATGGGAAAATCTCCACAACATCGCCCCGTACTCGGAACTTGTTCCGGACAAACTGCACATCGTTCCGCTCGTACTGAATCGCAACCAGTTCTTTCAGCAGCTGTTCCCGTGGCTTCTCCATACCTTTTCGCACCGAAACCACCATAGAACGGTATTCCTCCGGACTGCCCAGCGAATAGATACAGGATACACTGGCAACAATGATGACATCTCGCCGTTCTGCCAGTGCAGTCGTGGCAGAATGCCGCAGCTTATCAATTTCATCGTTAATCGAGGAATCTTTTTCAATATAGCTATCGGTACTCGGTACATATGCTTCCGGCTGATAATAATCATAATAGCTGACAAAATATTCTACCGCATTTTCCGGAAAAAATTCCTTGAACTCGGAGCAGAGCTGTGCGGCTAGAATTTTATTATGTGCCAGAACGAGTGTCGGCTTGTTGACTTGTGCGATGACATTCGCAATGGTAAAGGTTTTTCCCGAACCCGTAACCCCTAACAGGGTCTGTTCATGGTCGCCTGCTCGAATGCCGTTCACCAGTTCTACAATCGCCTCTGGCTGGTCACCCGTTGGCTGATAGGGTGCGTGTAATCGAAATTCGGACATCCTTGTTCCACCTCCTGTAAAACCTGTGCTGCATGCCTCTTAGCATACCACAAAAAATCAGACATAAGTCTGTCCTATTTTTATAAAGGCATTCCGGAAATCTGCTTATAACAGTGTTTCCCAGAAACCATGCTCTCGCATGGAAATCACAGCATTTTTTCCAATAATATAGTGGTCTTCCAATGTAACATTCAAGTATTGCAAGCCCGTGTAAACCTGCTTGGTCACATAACAATCTTCCTGCGAGGGTGATGCAGAACCGCCGGGGTGATTGTGTGCCAGAATCACGCAGGCTGCTTGATATTTGAACGCTAGTTCTGCGATGCTCCGAATGGAAAGCGTGGATATGGTCACAGAACCCTCCGACAAAAAACACTCCTGTATGATTTGCAGGCTGTTGTCCAGCAACAACACAGCGACTTGTTCCCGTTGCACGCCTGTGTACAGATGCTGCAAGTGCGTTGCCATGAATGACGCTCGGTCAAGTTCCAATTGTTTGCGGTTTTCCTGTTCGGTTTCTTTGCTCAGCTGATAATAGCGAAACAATTCCGGCAGCATGTTCAGAAATACGGCTGCCTGCTCCCGAATGCCAGGAATTTTTTGCAGTTCCACGGGGTCTGCATCCAGAACACCTGCCAGTGAGTGAAACTCTTTCAGTAGCTGGTGTGCAATGGGGTTGGTATTCACACGAGGCAGGGCATAAAACAACAGCAATTCTAAAATTTCATGCTCCTGAAAGCCCGAAAATCCGCAGGTTAAGTAGCGTTTCCGCATGCGGCTGCGGTGTCCCTGATTGAGGTTTTTCTTTGGTGCTTGCTTGGCATCTGTTTCTTCCTTTTCTGTCATTTTGTCCTCACCTCTTTAAAAAATACGAAAAAATCCTTTTCTTTTTCCCACATTTATGGTATACTCAAATAGAAGTTTTAGAAGGGAGTTCGCAATGCTGCGAAATCATCGTATATGAAAACATTTCTGATTCAACCCAACGACAGCGACCAACGACTTGACCGCTTTCTGAAAAAAATGCTGCCATCTCTGCCAAATAGCCTGCTCTATAAAGCCATCCGGAAAAAGCAAATCAAAGTCAACCGGAAACGCTGTACCGGGGAAACTCGCCTGCAAACCGGCGATGAAATTGCGATTTTTCTGCCGGATGACTGCCTACAGCCAGCAGCCCCAGCAGCAGAGAAAAAGTCTGTGCAGGGCAATGCAGAATCGCTTTCCGTCTGCTATGAGGATGCCCATCTTTTAGTGTTGTATAAGCCCATTGGAATGCTGGTGCACAGTGATGCCGGACACGCTGACCACTGCTTAGTGGACAACTTACACGCCTACTTACAGCAGAAAGGCGACTACCACCCCGAACAGGAGCAGAGCTTTGCCCCTGCCATCTGCAACCGCTTAGACCGCAACACAGAGGGCTTGGTACTGGCTGCGAAAGATGCTGCGACCTTACGGGAACTGAACCGCCTGATTCGGGAAAACCGTATCCAAAAGACGTATCTCTGCGTTTTGACTGCAACGCCGCCGAAGCAAACCGACATCCTGCACGCTTATCACTGGAAAGATGCAAAGACGAATACGGTTACCATTTCCGACCATCCCAAAGCAGGCTATCGGGAAATCATCACGGAATATCGGGTGTTGCAGCAGCAAAACGAACTTTGTCTGGCAGAAATCACCCTGCACACCGGACGCACCCATCAAATCCGTGCCCATATGGCACATATTGGTGCTCCGCTCGCTGGTGACTCCAAATATGGCAACCGCCGTAAAAACGAATCGCTGCACCTCAAACATCAATTGCTTTGTGCCTATCGGCTGCAATTCCATCCGGAGGCGGATTCCTGCCTTGCCTATCTGAACGGGAAAACCGTCACTGCTCCCCTGCCGGATTTTGTATCCCGATTCTTTCCGACATTTTCCAGCAAAAACAGAAAATAAGCAAAAGCATCCATCTGGTTCTGTGTGACAGCCAGACGGGTGCTTTTTTGTTGGGTTGCTATTTGATTTATTCGCTCAGCATCTTGGTGACAATTTCCTTGACAATGCCCGGATTTGCCTTGCCCTTGGATGCTTTCATGCACTGACCAACCAGATAGCCCAGTGCATTGGTCTTGCCGTTCTTATAGTCGTTGACCGACTTTTCATTGTTCGCCAGAACATCCTTTGCCAGCTGTTCCAGGAATCCCGTATCGGAATTCTGTGCCATGCCCTTTTCTTCAATGATGGCAAGCGGTTCTTTGCCCGTTTCCAATACAATCTGGAAAACTTTCTTTGCGGACGAGTTGGAAATGACACCCTTTTCTACCTGCACAATCAATTCTGTCAGACGCTGCGGGGTCAGCGGGGTTTCACTGATTTTCTTGCCCGTATCGTTGGTAAACTTTGCAATATCCGACAAAATCCAGTTGCTGATGCTCTTGGGCTTGCACGTTCCAATGTCAATGCAAGCATCAAACATTGCAGACCGTTCCAAATCTTCTGCAATCAAGGTTGCATCTACCTGAGAAAGTCCAAAGTCCTTGACATACCGGCGAATCTTTGCGTTCGGCAGTTCCGGAATGGATGCCTTCAGGGCAGCAATCTTTTCTTCCGGCACAACGATGGAAAGCAAGTCCGGTTCTGGGAAATACCGATAATCCTGTGCATCTTCCTTGCTTCTCATGGTGTAGTTCATGCCCTTGGCATCGTCCCACCGACGGGTTTCCTGTGCAATCGTTCCGCCTGCTTCCAGCACTTCAATCTGCCGCTTTGCTTCGTATTCGATACCACGAACCGCAGCACTAAAGCTGTTGACGTTCTTCATTTCGCAGCGTGTTCCAAATTCTGTGCTGCCTTTCTTCCGAACCGATACGTTTACGTCACAACGAATCGAGCCTTCCTGCATCTTACAGTCAGAGATGTTCAGGTACTGCAAAATAGACTTGATGGTTTCCAGATATGCCTTTGCTTCGGCACTGCTCCGGATATCCGGCTCAGAAACGATTTCAATCAGCGGAACGCCGCAACGGTTCAGGTCTACCAGAGAACCTGAAAATGAAGCATCGTGCAGCAGCTTTCCGGCATCTTCTTCAATGTGGATTCTGGTCACGCCGATTCGCTTTTCTTCGCCGTCTACCATAATATCTAAGTATCCGTTTTCACAGAGCGGAACTTCTGCCTGTGAAATCTGGTATGCTTTCGGGAGGTCTGGATAGAAGTAGTTCTTTCTGTCCTGCTTGCTGACTGCATTGATTTTGCAGTTCATTGCATGACCCATCTTAATCGCATATTCTACAACCTTTTCATTCAAGGTCGGCAATGTGCCCGGCATGCCCATACAAACAGGGCAAACCTGTGTATTCACTTCCAGACCGAATGCGTTCCGGCAGTTACAATAAATCTTTGAGGCGGTGTTCAATTCCGCATGGACTTCCAGTCCGACAACCATTTCATAATCCTGCATGGATGTTTGTTCTCCTTTCGATGATTCCTTTAAAGTGTCTGTGGGATGCACGCAAACCCACCGCACAGCTGTTCATATGCATCTGCTGCCCGCAGCAGCGTCTGTTCTGCAAACTTTGCACCAATCATCTGCATGCCAATCGGCAGACCGCTTGCAGTCTTTCCACACGGAACGCTGATTGCCGGCAAACCTGCAATGTTCACCGGAACGGTGCAGACATCGCCGCTGTACATCTTCAAAGGGTCGTCTACCTGTTCGCCCAGCCGGAATGCTGGTGTCGGATAGGTCGGGGTGATGATAATATCACACTGCTGGAATGCGGCTGCAAATTCCTGTGCAATCTGCCGCTGTACCAGCTTTGCCTTCTTATAATAAGCATCATAGAAACCAGAACTCAGCACGAATGTACCCAGCATAATCCGGCGTTTTACTTCATCGCCGAAGCCTTCGCTTCTGGTGCGTTCATACATATCGGTCAAGCCATCGTAATTCTTTGCCCGATAGCCATACTTCACGCCATCAAACCGTGCCAGATTGGAAGAGGCTTCCGCAGAGGCAATGATATAATAGGTATTGACTGCATATTCCGTGCTCGGCAGGGAAATTTCCTGTACCGTTGCACCGTTTGCTTCCAGCTGATGAACCGCATCCATGACAGCAGCCTTTACGGTGTCATCAATGCCAGCACCGAAATATTCCTTCGGCAGACCGATTTTCAAGCCTGCAACACTGCTGCCCTGCAATGCAGCGGCAAAGTCCGGATAATCCCGATAAGCAGACGTTGCATCCATGTTGTCATGTCCGCAAATCAGGCTGTACAGCATTGCCACATCCTTGACGGATTTGCCGATTGGCCCAATCTGGTCGAGAGAAGATGCAAATGCAACCAGACCGTATCGGGAAACGCTGCCGTATGTCGGCTTCAGACCAACTGTTCCGCAGAACGAGGACGGCTGCCGAATCGACCCACCCGTATCAGAACCCAGTGTGACAATGGCTTCGCCTGCTGCAACCGCAGCTGCAGAACCGCCGGAAGAACCGCCCGGTACACAGTCCAGATTGTGCGGATTGTGGGTCTTTTTGATGTAAGAGGTTTCTGTCGAAGAACCCATTGCAAATTCATCCATGTTGAGTTTGCCGGTGATAACCATCTTGGATGCCCGAATCGGCTGCATCACGGTTGCATCAAACGGCGGAACATAGTCTGCCAGCATCTTGGATGCACACGTTGTCCGTAACCCCTTTGTGGAAATATTGTCTTTAATACCGATTGGAATCCCAGCCAACGGGTGCAGGGTTTCGCCTGCGGCTCTTGCCTGGTCAACGGCTTCTGCCTGTGCCAGTGCATCTTCACACTGTGTCACATAAGCCCCCACTTTGTCTTCGACTGCGGCAATGCGTCCCTGTACCGATTGGCAGAGTTCCACTGCACTGCATTCCTTGTTTTGCAGCATTTCTGACAGCTTGGCGGCTGTCTGTTCATAAAGTTCCATGGTTTCGTTTGCCTCCTTGTTTTTATTCTACCGTCTTCGGAACGACCAGACAACCTGCCTGTACCTCTGGGGCATTGGCAAGCATCTCTTCCCGCTTGAACTTGTGGTCTTTTGCAACATCTTCCCGCAGCCGCATTGCATTGTTCGGGTCTACGGTCAGGGTATCGCTCACATCCGGCAGATGATCCACCATTGCCACGATGGACTCCATGTCCTTTTCAAATTTTGCAATCTGTTCCGGCTCAAAATGCAGCCGTGACAGCTTTGCAATGTGTGCAATATCAATTTTCATGGGATAAAACGTCCTTTCTTTCCAACCGGAAACTTACGCTTCCGGTTCTTCTTTTGTATGTGCAAGCAGGTCTTGCTCTGTCCAAATTGGAATCCCGAGTTCCTCTGCTTTTTGCAACTTACTGCCGGCTTCTGCTCCGGCAACCACATAGGCGGTCTTTTTGGAAACGCTGCCGCTGACTTTTCCGCCGAACTGCTCAATCAATGCCTTTGCTTCGGCACGTTTCATCGTTGGCAGCGTGCCCGTCAGGACAAAAGTCTGATTTGCAAACCGCTGGTCAGTCTGCACCGCTTTGGTATGCTGCATCTGAACGCCGTACGCTTGCAGCTCTGCAATCAGATGTTGCATATGCGGTTCTCGAAAAGCCGCCACGACACTTTCCGCCATAACCATTCCAAATCCTTCGATTTCCGCAATCTGTTCTGCGGTCGCCTGCATGATGGCATCCATGGACGGGAACGCATCGCACAATAGTTTGGCTGCCTGCAAGCCGATGTTGCGGATGCCCAGCCCGAAAATCAGACGGGGCAGCGGATTTTGCTTGGATTTTGCAATTGCCTGCAAGAGATTTTCTGCGGATTTCTCCGCAAACCGATCCAATTGCAGCAACTGTTCCTTGGTCAATCTATATAAATCTGCAACCGAATGCAGATAACCGGCTGTCTGGAGGGCAAGCACATTCTGTGCCCCCAGCCCTTCAATGTTCATCGCATCTTTGGAGGCGAAGTGAATCATCCGCTTCAGCAGCTGTGCCGGACAATCCGGATTCGGGCAGCGAAGGGCACTTTCTTCCGCATCCCGAACGGCTTTCGTTCCGCAGACCGGACAGACTTCCGGCATTTCATACGGCACAGCATCCGGCAAATGCGAGGCGGAGCGAACAACTTCCGGAATGATTTCTCCGGCTTTCCGCACAATAATCGTATCGCCCAGACAAATGCCCTTTTCTGTGATGAAATCCTGATTGTGCAGCGTTGCACGGGAAACATCTGTGCCTGCCAGCCGAATCGGTTCAAATACGGCAACTGGCGTGATGACACCCGTTCTGCCGACGCTGTTGAGAATCTCCAGCAGCTTGGTTTCCTTTTCTTCCGGCGGGAATTTATAGGCAACTGCCCACTTCGGCACTTTTGCCGTCGCTCCCATCTCTTCTCGCTGTGCAAAGTCATTGACCTTGACCACAACGCCGTCAATGTCATAGGGCAAGTCGGTTCGTTCTGCTCCGACTGCCTGCAGGGCATCCAGAATTTCCGATTCTGTTGTGAGCGGTTCGGTCGCCTGTACGGTTTTCATGCCCAGCTGCCGCAGGTAGTCCAAAGACTGCCGATGCGAAGTCAGTGTTTCGCCATCAATCTGCTGGACGTTGAAAATCAGGATATCCAAGCCACGCTTTGCCGTCACAGAGGCATCTTTCTGCCGCAGCGAACCAGAGGCGGCATTTCGTGGATTCTTGAACGGCGTTTCCCCGTTCTGTTCCTGCTCTTCCGTCAGCGACAAAAACCGCTCTCTTGGCATATAAACTTCTCCACGCACTTCCAAAAATGCCGGAGCATGTTCCAAGTGCAGCGGAATCGAACGAATCGTTTTCAGGTTTTCGGTGACATCTTCCCCGACAAACCCGTCACCACGGGTCGAACCACGGGTGAAGATGCCGTTGGTATATTCCAGCGAAACAGAAAGCCCGTCGATTTTTGGCTCTACCACAAATTCCGGATTGGAAAACTGCTCTTTGCAGCGAGTCAGAAACGCCGATACTTCTGCAAACGAAAAGACATCCTGCAAGCTCATCATCTGGACAGCATGCTGCACCTTTTCAAAGGTACTGGATGCCACACCGCCTACCCGTTGGGTCGGTGAGGTCGGCAGCTGCAACGAGGGAAACGCTGCTTCCAGTTCCCGCAGCTCCCGCATCATCTCATCATAAGAAAAATCCGAAACGGTCGGGTCATTCAATACATAATAGCGATAATTATGGGCTTCCAATTCTTTGGAAAGCTCCGCAATCCGTTTTTTGGCTGCTGCAAGTTCCATGGTTCTTCGTTCCTTCCTGTTGTCGATTCTGCCGTTTTTCATTATACCACACAACGATTGAAAATTCAACCGGATATCCGATTCTTTTTCCAAAGACGGGTCATCCGTTTTCTGTGCCCTGTTATTATACCATAATTTTTCTTGGTTTTCAAGCGGTCTGTTCGAAAATTTCCAGTTCCCGGAACAAATCGACAAAACCCGTCTGGTTGCAATCTTTTTCCCCCATTTTTTGTAAAAAAGCGTTGACAAGTCGCAAAAAATCTGTTATACTACTCCTATATGGCAACGATGGAACTGACCGTCCTCCCTTCGCCCAACAGAGAGCATACTGCTGGTGGAACGTATGCAGCGAAGAAACGGGTGCTACTCCGGAGCTGTTTCCGGAAACGGAAACGTATGTTCTGCGTTAAAGAACAACGAGGAATGCAGGTACAGACTGCATTTGAACTTGGGTGGTAACACGAATGCCTTCGTCCCATTTGGCGGCGAGGGCTTTTTTCTGTGAAAATCCAAAATTGACCAATCAAAAAGGAGCATTTTCACCATGAAATGGCAAGGATTAAACGAACTGAGAGAAAAATACCTTTCTTTCTTTGAAAGCAAGAACCATACCCGGCTGCCAAGCTTTTCCCTGATTCCGCAGGGCGACAAGAGCTTGCTGCTCATCAACTCCGGTATGGCACCGCTGAAAAAGTACTTCTTAGGACAGGCTGTTCCGCCGAATGTACGGGTCACTACCTGTCAGAAGTGCATCCGGACACCGGATATTGAACGGGTTGGACAGACTGCCCGTCACGGCACCTACTTTGAAATGCTGGGTAACTTCTCTTTCGGCGACTACTTCAAAAAGCAGGCAATCGAATGGGCATGGGAATTTTTCACCAAAGAACTGGAAATGCCAGTCGATAAGCTGTATGTTTCCGTCTTTGAAAACGATGATGAAGCATATGACCTTTGGACAAAGCACATCGGTGTCGAACCATCTCACATGAAGCGGCTGGGCAGAGAAGATAACTTCTGGGAACACGGCTCTGGCCCATGCGGTCCGTGTTCGGAAATCTATTTCGACCGTGGCGAAGAAAAGGGCTGCGGAAAGCCAACTTGCGGCGTTGGCTGTGACTGCGACCGTTATGTCGAAGTCTGGAACTTGGTATTCAGCCAGTTCAACAGCGACGGCAACGGACACTACACCGAAATGGAACACAAGAACATTGATACCGGTATGGGTCTGGAACGTCTGGCTTGCATCATGCAGGGCGTGGACAACCTCTTTGAAGTTGACACCGTTCAGAACATCATGAAGCATGTCTGCAAGATTGCCAATGTTGCTTACCATACCGATGACAAGACCGACGTGGCTCTGCGGGTCATCACCGACCACATCCGCAGCACCACCTTTATGATTGGCGATGGTGTTATGCCGTCCAACGCTGGCAGAGGCTATGTATTGCGGAGATTGCTGCGGCGTGCTGCACGGTACGGCAGACTGATTGGCATCGAAAAGCCGTTCCTGTATGAAGTTTGCGATACCGTCATTGCAGAAAATCGGGTGGCTTATCCGGAACTGGAAGAAAAGAAAGCCTACATCCGCAAAATTGTACAGGTGGAAGAAGAAACCTTTGCAAAGACTGTTGATAACGGCATGGCAATGCTGAATCAGATTCTCGACCAGATTGACCAGAAGGAAATCTCCGGCGAAGATGCCTTCAAGCTGAGCGATACCTACGGATTCCCGATTGATTTGACGATGGAAATCGCTGCAGAACAGGGCGTTTCTGTTGACCGGGAGGGCTTTGATGCTCTGGTAAAGGCACAGCGGGAAAAATCACAGGCTGACCACCTCGCAAAGGCTGGCTCTTCCTGGGCTGGCAACAGCATCCGCATTGCCGGAGAAAAGACTGTATTCACCGGCTATGAACACCTCACTGAAACCGATGCAAAAATCATTGCAATTTATAAGGAACAGGATGCCGTGGATGTTGCCGTTGAGGGCGACACCGTTGTCATCGTTCTGGACAAGACCCCGTTCTATGCAGAAAGCGGCGGACAGGTTGGCGACTGCGGTACAATTTCAACCGCATCTTGCACCGCAACCGTCAGCAGCACCAGCAAGAATGAAGATGGCCATTACCTGCACATCGCAACCGTGGAAGACGGCGATTTGCACGTTGGTGACGTTGTAACGGCTGCTGTCGCAGAAGAGGTTCGCCGTGCAACCATGCGGAATCACACCGCTGCTCACCTGTTGCAGGCTGCTTTGCGGGAAGTTCTGGGCGACCACGTTCATCAGGCTGGTCAGCTGGTAACCCCGCAGTCCTGCCGGTTCGACTTCTCACACTTCTCCGCTATGACCAAGGAAGAAATCCAGAAAGTGGAACAGCTGGTCAACGAAAAGATTCTGGCAGCCATTCCGGTTACCACCGAATCCCTGCCAATTGCTGAGGCAAGAAAACGGGGTGCGATGGCACTCTTCGGCGAAAAGTACGGCGATGTTGTTCGGGTTGTCAGCGTTTCGGATTTCTCCGTTGAATTCTGCGGCGGTACACACGTTGATAACACCGCAAAGCTGGGCTTGTTCCGCATCGTTTCGGAAAACTCCGTTGCATCGGGTGTTCGCCGAATCGAAGCTGTTACGGGTACAGGCGTTCTGCAGCTGCTGGATGCTGCACAGCTCGAAATGCAGCAGGCTGCACAGGCTCTGAAGCTGGGCAATGTTTCCGAACTGGCAGAACGCTGCACCAGCGTTATGGCAGAACTGAAAGAAAAAGACCGTGCACTCGAATCCCTGAACCAGAAGATTTCCGATGCGCAGATTGAAGCTGCCTTCAACAACGTCAATGAAGTAAAGGGCGTGAAAGTGATTTCTGCCATGCTCAATGGCGTAAATCCGCAGATGCTCCGGAAGATGGGCGACCGCATCAAGGCAATGGATGAACCATACATTGCCGTACTGGCTGGCGTTCAGGACGGCAAGGGCAGCCTGCTCTGTGCTTGCTCCAAGGCAGCCATTGCACACGGTGCACATGCGGGTCAAATCGTTCAGCGTGTTGCTGCTTATACCGGCGGCAAGGGCGGCGGTAAGGCAGAACAGGCAATGGCTGGCGTCGGTCAGACTTATATGATTGACGAAGCCCTCATGGCAGCAGAAAACATTATTCGCAACTTGATTTCGGAGGGTTAAAACATGGAAGATTGTCTGTTTTGCAGCATTGCTGCTGGTAAAATTCCAAGCACAAAGGTCTATGAAGATGATACGGTCTATGTCTTCAAGGACATTGCACCAATTGCACCGATTCACTATCTGCTGATTCCGAAGCAGCACATTGCTTGTGCAGCCGACATTACACCGGAAAATTCCGGTGTGGTCGCTCACATCTATGAAGTGGCTGCCAAGATTGCAGCAAAGGAAGGCATCTCTGACGGATTCCGCATCATTACCAACTGCGGAGAAAATGCCGGCCAAACTGTTCACCACCTGCATTTCCATATGCTGGCTGGTGTCAAGATGGGCTGGGGCAAGGAATCTGTTCAGGCAGCGGAATAATCATCACACAGGGGCAACGATGGGAACTGGTTTTTAGAAAGCAGTTCCCTCGCCTTGTTCTCACCCTTAGAAAGGAATCTCCCGATGGGACATTTCAAACCCACTGAATCTGCAACCATTGAGCATGGTATCGTGAAACCCTCCAAATCGTTTTCCATCTTTACGGGAGTCGCTTTGGTGGTGGGCATCTTTTTTCTGGCTCTGAAACGATTCACCAAAACAGAAGACCAAAGTCCCTTGTTTGTTGTGCTGGCAGCTGCCTTTCTGCTAACGGCTGTATTTCTGTTCCTGTATACCAAACGGTTTCAAATCACCTATGACGAAACCGGCTTTACGGTTCGGACGCTGTTCCGGAAACCGCAAATGTACTCGTTCGCAGACGTGGAAGCCATTGTATGCAAAGAAGACAGTTTTCTGCTCCGCACCAAACAAGGAAATCTTCGGCTGGAAAAAGAACTTTACCTTGGTGCAGAGGATTTTCTTGCCCAGTTGCAGAATCATGTTTCCCTCTGAAAAACTCGATGGTCTTTGAATTAGAAAGGAGTCTTTCAACCTATGGCAGAATATTATACCTTACAAGTTGCCGGACTGACCCGGAAGCTGAAACGCTGCCGCATTTCCGACAAGTTGGAAATCGCTGCATTTATTCTCTTTTCCGATGTGGAATTGACGGTGGCTTGTGCCAAAGAACTGGCGGAAAAATGTGCGGACTGCAACTATGATTACATCATGACCGCAGAATCCAAAGGCATTCCGCTTGCCTATGAACTCTCCCGACAAACCGGAAAGCCGTATGTCGTTGCCAGAAAATCCATCAAGGGTTATATGACCGACTGCATTTCTGTTTCTGTTCACTCCATTACAACTGCTGCTCCGCAGACCTTGTATCTGGACGGCGAAAAAGCAGCATGGTTTCAGGGCAAACGCATTCTCTTGGTGGATGATGTCATCAGCACCGGAGAATCCATTGCCGCCCTCGAAGCCCTCACCCGTGAAGCTGGCGGTATTGTTGCCGGAAAGGCAACCGTTCTGGCGGAAGGCGATGCCATCGACCGCCCAGACATCATTGCATTAGCACCGCTGCCGCTCTTCGAGGTGGAATGATTTCGACCAATAAAAAGAAAATGAAGCAAAAAATGGGATACCTGAGTGTTGCAGCCGCAGCAGGACTATTTTTTGCTTCTTCTTTTCCATTGCGGTTTTTCTGGTGCGGCTTGCTGTTCGTGGGCGGATTTCTCTGGCTGCTGTATGGAAAACACCGGCTCTCTCACTGTGCAGTCATCGTACTGCTTGCAGCATTTACCCTCAGCGGCAGCTGGTATTATGGCTATACCAAACTGGTCTATGACCCTGTGATTTCCTATGCCGGACAGGAAACCACCTTCACTGGAATTGTCACGCATCAAACCATTTTCAACAATGACAAGGCAAGCTATCAGGTAAAGGGCACGTTTCCGGATGGAACGTCCGCTACCATTCTTTGTTATACCAATGACTACGGCTGCAACTATGGGGACATCCTAACCCTATCCGGTACAATGGAAATTCCCAGTTCCAACTATTTATTTGATGGGACGGCATATTACAAGGCAAAGTCGATTTTTCTGCAAGCAAGCTCCAATGTGGCGGTAACACATACGCCAACAGCAGGCTACACGCTGCACCGCTCCATAGAACAGCTGCGGGAACGGCTTCAGAAAAAGATTCTCCACTTCGCCGGAACAACAGACGGCAGCATCATGATTGCAATGCTGTTCGGACAAAAGCAGCTCCTCAACGACCAAATCAAACAGGCATTTTTAAGAAGTGGCATCGGGCATGTGCTTTCTGTTTCCGGATTTCACATGGTCATTCTTCTAATGCCGCTGGCGTATCTTGGCAGATACCGGCTGACTCGCTTTCTACGGCTGCTGCTCACAGGCGGATTGATTGGGTTGTTTGCGTTGCTGACGGAATCTCCCATTTCCATTTTGCGTGCAGGGCTGATGGTCTTGCTGGCTCAGAGCGGAACGATTTTCTACCGCAAATCCAGTACAGGAAACGCCCTTGCCATTGCATTTCTGGTGCTGACTCTTCCGCAGCCCTATCTCATTCGGGATGTTTCGTTTCTGCTCTCGGTCAGCGGTACATTTGGTGTGGGCGTGTTCGCTCCCTATCTCACCCGTCCCCTGCATCCAAAGACCATCTTCGGACGGCTGGGGAAACAGATTCTCTCGATGGCACTGGTTTTCTGCTGCACGCTGCCTGTCAGCAGCTTGTTTTTCTCGGAAACCTCCCTGCTTTCTCCGCTGACCAATGTCTTTCTCATGCCGTTCTGCTCGCTGATTTTAATTTGCACGGTTTTGACCGTTCTCACAGGCGGTGTGCTGGCAACCTTTTTTGCCGGAATGGCAATGGTCTGTTGTGAATGGGTGACGAAAGCCGTGCTTTGGCTGGAAAAATATTTGCCGCTGCGGTTCTCCAATTCGGGGAAAACCTTCCCGATGCTGCTGCTGGGACTGTCGCTGGTCGCCTTTTTGATTTGGTGCTATCTGCCACGGAAAAAGCTGCTGTGCGGTCTGCTCTGCGGACAGCTTGCCGTTCTGACTGTGGTACAAGTTGGCATGCTCGGACTCCAGCGAAACACGCTGTTTCTCTCTGTGCTTGGCAGACGTGCCGAGGCGGTTGTGATTGTTCAATATGGGAACATGGTGGACGTGTTCGACCTCACCGGACACGCAAAAAATCCGCAGTATGTACAGACCTACTTGCAAAAACATGGCATCTCGCACATAGAAACGCTGTTCCTGCTCCAGAATGTACCGCAGATGGAAGCGGCTTATGATACAACGCTTTCTTCTGTTTCCTGTTCGGCAGTTCTGATTCCAACGGGCAGCTTTTGTCGGGATGAGGATACTGTTTGCGGACAGCATCCCCAGCAGGCGGAACGGTTCAAGGTGTCTGCCAACACCCGAAACGCCTACGAAATTGTGTGGGATTCATCCGCCCTGCAAGTGACTTGTGCCGGAAGAACCATTACGGTTTCGCTCAAAGCATATGATACCGCCATTCGAGAGGCTCAACAGGCAGATTTTACTTTGTTATCTGTACATCAGGAGTGGATGTTGACCGAACAGAGGGGCACAGAATTGGCTGCCCTGCTGCAAAGCGATGATATACAAATTGCTCTTTCTCCACAGGGGCAAATTCGGGCGAAAGCCCTATAAAAAGGAGGGAATGCCATGGCAGTTCAGACCGCAAAAGCGTTCCGCACGGCTCTGCGAAAAGAACCGCTGCAAAATTTCTATTACCTATACGGTGCGGATTTGGTACAGGTTGCAGAACTGACCGACCAGCTGGTTCAGGTTGCAACCAACCAACAGCCGGAATCCGCTCTGACAAAATTAGACGGCAAAAAACTCGATTTACGGGAACTCGAAGACGCTGCACAGATGTTCTCGCTATTCGCCCCGTATAACTGCATTCTCATCCACGATTTGAATGCTGAGAGCCTGCGAGAACCTGCCTTTCAACAGCTGATGGAATTGCTGAAAACCATCTCCGGCGTGACTGTTCTCATCTTTCAAATTACCGGATTCGACGTTAAAGACGGCAGACGCAGCGTTTCCGGAAAAAATAAAAAGCTGATTGACTGGATTGCCAAACATGGAACGGTCTGTGAAGCCGTTCCTGCCAGTCTTTCCGAACTCGTACGGCAGCTTTGCAGTCAGGCAAAACAAGCCGGCTGCACCCTCGCCGAATCCGATGCGGAAGAAATTGTCAGCCGCTGCAACGGGGACACGCTCTTGCTGCGTTCCGAACTGGAGAAACTCTGTGCCTGTGCAGACGGCGGAACAATTACCAGAGAGATGATTCAGGATTTGGTATTGCCGACCGTTTCCGCCACAACTTTCTCCCTCGCCGGAGCAGTCGTTCAGCAGCGTGCAACCGCTGCCATGCAGGCACTCGAGCAGCTGTTCACCATGCGGGTGGAACGTCCGGTGCTGCTGGCGGCTCTTAACTCCGCCTTTTTGGATTTATATCGGGCAGCTGCTGCCGTTCGCAATCATATCCCACAGGCAGACATGAAGCAGGATTTCGGCTACCGCTTTGACTTTCAGGTGCGGAATGCCTATCGGGATTGCAGCCGGATTCCCATCGCTCGCATTCGGGCATGCCTTGCAATTCTCAGGGACTTGGAACAGACCTGCAACAGCACTGCCATTCCGGAACGGACTGCCATCGAAACGGCAATCGTCAAGATGTTGACCATGCCGGAAAAACAGGAGGAATCCCTATGATTCATATCAAACAAGCCATTGTGGTGGAGGGCAAATATGACAAAATCAAACTCTCTTCCATTGTGGATGCCGTCATCTTGGTGACCAATGGCTTTCAAATCTATAAGAATCCGGAACAGCTGGACTTGATTCGCTACTATGCCCGCACCACGGGCGTGATTCTCATGACCGACGCCGACCGTGCAGGGTTTCAGATTCGGAACTACCTCAAGGGGGCAATTCAACAGGGCACGGTCTATCAGGTCTACACACCGGATGTCTATGGAAAAGAACACCGCAAAGAAAAACCCTCCGCAGAGGGCAAACTCGGCGTGGAGGGCATCCGGAAAGAATTGCTGCTGGCAGCCCTCGAACGGGCTGGAGTTCTGGCAGAAGAAGCCGCTCCCAAAGCTCCGGAAGAACAGATTACCGCCTATGACCTGTACACGGTCGGACTAAACGGACAGGCAGACAGCAGCGACCGCCGCAGAGCCTTGCAGAAACAATTGGCACTGCCGGCTCGGATGTCTACCACATCCCTGCTCGAAGTCCTCAACACCATGTATACCAAAGATGCATTTTTTCAGATGATGGAACAGCTGACATAAGCATTTTCCATCTATATTGGAAGGAGGTGCAGAATTGTTTCTGAATTTCCGATTTTTATTTGTGCTCTTCCCTCTTTCGCTACTCCTCTATCACTGTGTTCCGCAGCGTTGGAAGCAGCCCATTCTGCTCGGAACAAGCATTCTGTTTCTGGTGCTCTGGCAGGCAGAATGCAGCCTGCTCTTCTTCGGGTTGATTTTCCTGACGGGTCTGTTCAGCCGGCTGCTTGCCCATCTCTCACCCCGAACCCTTCCGGCTCGGCTGCTGTTGCTGTTTCACGATGCCATCTATATCGTTGCTCTGTTCGTTCTCCGACCGCCGCATGAAGGACACTTGTTCGGGATGGCACTCTATCCAGTCGGCATCTCGATTCTGGCACTGCAAAGCATTTCCTATGTGCATCTGATTTTCCGGCGTGCGATTCTGCCGGAACGGCATCGCAGTTCCTTTGCATTTTATTTCTGTTTCTATCCCAAACTCTTATTTGGCCCTTATTGCTCCGTTTCCATGTTTCACCGCATCCAGCCAGCCCACCGCTGTCAGGTGGAACAGGTTGGAAACGGCTTGCATCAACTGGTCTGCGGATTGGCGAAAGCCGTGCTGCTCAGCGGACAGTTTTACTTGATTATTCAACAAATGCAGGCTTCCAGCAAAGAACACAACACGTTCTTTTTCTCGTGGCTGTATCAGCTGCTCTTCTTCCTGTATGTCTATTTTCAAATCACCGGATATACCGATATGGCACGGGGCATTGCTGCCTGCTACGGCTATTCCCTGCCGAAAAGTAGCCGTCTTCCGCTCTGGAACAAGCAGCTTTCTGTCTTTCTCCAGAACTGGAATCGAACCGTTCTGCGTTGGTTTTCCCGTGCGTTTTCTTCTCCAAAACAAACAGCGGCATCTCTTTGGCTGCAAATGCTGTTCACCTATAGTGTTCTGGGCTGGTTCTGTCGGGGAACGCTGACCGGATTCCTTGGCGGTCTGTTGGTTGGTGTAATTCTGGCATGGTTCGAGGATGTCCAGAAAAAGTGGAAATTTCCAACAGCAATTCATTGGTTCTTATCCATTATTTGCAGCGTGTTTGCATGGAGTTTGTTCTGTTCGGACACCCTGACCGAAGCCGTTCAAACATGGGGCAACTTGCTCGGGCTGAGCAAAGATGCCGTCAGCTATCAAGACCTGTATTTCCTACAAAGCAGCTTGCTGTTGCTGCTGATTGCCGGATTCTGTACAAGTGGCTGGCATCGTTCCATTCAGAAGTGGTTGAAAAAACGAACGCTGACCGCTTGGATTCCAATGATTATTGTTCCCGTGGGCGATGTGCTCTTTCTGGGGCTGAGCGTGCTTGCAATGGCAAGCGATGCCGTTCCGCCACTGTTTTTCCGCTGGTAACTGTTTCTCGCATCGTTTGAAAGGAGGCGTGTTCATGAAGAAAAATCGACTGTCTTTTTGGCTGCTGCTGCCCTGTTTTGTCGGCATGCTGCTGCTTTGCGGAAAACATATGCTCGAACATCCCCTGACTGCCTCCCTGAAAACCAGCTCGCAGCCCACGTTTGTCCAGAAGTGGTACACTGCCTTGCAAATGCAGCTGGGCAACCGTCAGCGAAACGGCGTTTACATCGGGGAAACGGCATTGTATGCCCTGCCGCAGCCGCTCTCTGAAACGGCACTCTCCGACACCGCCGATGTCATCAATCAATTCTATCAGGAAACAGAACTCCCCATCTGCGTGACTGCCATTCCAGACGCTGCTTCTTTTTACAGCGATGCCTTTCCGGATGGTATGCCCTATGTGGAGCAAAAACCTGCCATCAAGCAGTTCTACAACGCCATTGACCTGCATATCCGAAAAACAGATGCCTATTATATTCTGGAGGCAGAGTCCAACGACTATATCTATTACCGCACATTCCCCTACTGGACAAGCTACGGAGCATATAGCGTTTACCGCAGTGTCATTCAAAAGCTGGGCTTTGTGCCGATTTCATACGACCACTACACCGTTTCCCATGTGAAAAGCGATGCAAGAGGAGCGTTGTATCAGGCAACACAGACGGATGCTGTCATGCCGGATTTGATTGATGTCTATGAAAACAACAGCAATCCACTCACCTGCACGGTTACGACTACGCTGCAAGACGGCTCGAAAAAAGAACGTGATTCGCTCTATGATGCCGATGCCTTGCAGACCGAAAACCCCTATCAATTTTATCTGGGAGAACCTGCTCCGCTGCAAGTTGTAACCACCAACGTCCAGAACGGGAAGAAATTGCTGGTCATCAAGGATGAGTGGGCAGACTGCATGATTCCCTTCTTGGCACAGCACTATGAAACCATCTATCTGGTTGACCTGCACCACAGCACAACACTCCCAGATATCGCAGACTATCAGCAAGTGCTGTTTCTCTGCCACACAGACACCTACACAGAAACCGAAGCGTTTGCAAATCTATTGACCACATCCACATAGAAAAAAGGGCATTATTCTGTCCTTTTTTCTTTTTTTATCAGAAAGGAGTTCCCACGATGCGAATTGATTTCCACACCCATACCACCTGCTCGGACGGACAATACACGCCAGAAGAACTGGTACAGAAAGCCGCTGCTGCTGGAATCTGTGCTCTGGCAATCACTGACCACGATGCTGTTTCCGGCATTGCACGGGGCAAACAGGCTGCCAAAGCATTTCCGCAGCTGCAAATTTTCCCAGGCATTGAAATCAGTGCAAAAGAAAATCCGCAACTGCATATTTTGGGATACGGCATTAATGGCGAAAATGCAAACCTGCAAGCCTATATCACCCGTAACCGCACGCTCCGGCAGGGCAGACGAGAACGGATGCTGGCATTTTTGGCGGAAAAGGGTGTTCCCCTTACCATCGAAGAAGTCGCTGCTGCGAACAATGGCTGCACCACGGGCAGACCGCATTTTGCAAAAACCATGCTTTTAAAGGGCTATGTATCCAGCGTTTCCGAAGCGTTTGAACGCTATCTGGGCACACCGGAATTTCTGGAGAAGGTAGAACGTCCCAAACCAACCGCTGTGGAAAGTATTCACCTGATTCAGGCAGCCGGTGGCATTGCGGTTCTCGCCCATCCGGCTAAGCTGAACCTCTCGCAGCTGGATTTTTTACAGCTGCTGTCCACGCTCTGCGAGGCTGGCTTGTGGGGCATCGAAGCCTATTACAGCACGCACTCTCCGGAAGAAATGGCGTGGTATGCAGATGTTGCCGCTCAGCATGGCTTGTTCTGCACCTGCGGTTCTGACTTTCATGGCGAAATCATCAAGCCAGACATTGCCCTTGGTACGGGGCGAAACAATCGCCTTTGCCTGCCGGATGAACTGGAATGCCAGATTCTGGAACATTTTCAAGCTGCCCTGTCTAAATAAAGTCATTCTATCTGCAAGAACGAAATAGTAAGGGGCACAGAAAAACAGGCTCGTTCCAACATCATCGAGCAGATTCACCACCTGCCGGATGAACTGAAACGCTTTCACTGCCCTCTGGTAAAGATTTGATTCTGCAAGGGCGGAATATCGAGGTGCATGGAAAAACGGACTCGTTCCAACCTTGCCGAGCAGATTCACTGCCTGCTGGATAAACGAAAACGCTTTTTCTGCCCTCTGAGTAAAGATTTCATTCTGCCTGCAAGGATGGAATGGCAAGATAGGCGGAAAAACGGACTCGTTCCAACTTTGCCGAGCAAATTCACTGCCTGCCGGATGAACGAAAACGCTTTCGCTGCCCTCTGAATAAAGATTTCATTCTGCCTGCAAGGATGGAATGGCAAGATAGGCGGAAAAACGGATTCGTTCCAACCTTGCCGAGCAGATTCACTGCCTGCTGGATAAACGAAAACGCTTTCGCTGCCCTCTGAATAAAGTTTTATTCTACTTGCAAGGGCGGAATATCAAGATGCACGGAAAAGACTGACCCTTTCCCGACTTCAGACGTGACCGAAAGCGAAACAGATATCTTTTTCGCTGCCTGCTGGCACAGATACAGCCCTAAACCCGTTGACTTTTTGTCGGCTCTGCCGTTGTATCCGGTAAAACCCTTTTCAAAAATGCGAGGCAAGTCTTCCGGTGCAATGCCAATGCCGGTATCAGCAACCTGCAAGACTTTTTCCGGTGTCACGGAGATGGTCACGCTGCCATGCGGTGTATACTTGATGGCATTCGAGAGCAGCTGCTCCAGCAGAAACAGCATCCATTTTTCATCCGTCAAAATCGTCATGGAAACGGGTTCGTAGATGAGCCGGATTTTCCGCAGAATGAACTGCGGTGCATATTTTCGGATGGCTTGCCGGATAATGCTGTCCAAATCATACTGCTGAAAGACAAAATCATTCGTCTTGCTATCCAGCCGCAAATATTGCAATGCCATCTCGGTATACTGTTCAATCCGGAACAGCTCCGACGAAAGCAGGTGGTTTTCCTCGGTGTCCTCCTGCTGTAGAATCATTTTCATGCTGGAAATCGGTGTTTTGATTTGATGCACCCACGCACTGTAATAGTCCAGACTTTCTTTTTGCTGTCGCTGCCAATCAGTAGTAACGGCGGTGTATTGCTCCCCCAGTTTCTGCACCATCTCTTGCAAATCCTGCTCGGCAAGCGTGCGAGGCAACGGCAATTCCGAATAGAAAACCGGCAGCCCCTGCAAGCGTTTCTGCTGTTCTGTATGTCGGCGAAGATAAGATATCAGATGCACCCCCTCAAACAGCAAACCTGCTGTCAAGCAGAGCATCGATGCGTAGAGAATCGCCTCTAACTTTACATCATACATGGAAAAGACCAGTGCAAAAATCGCCACTGCCAAAACCAAAAACAACCCGACCATTCGCTGCTCCCAGAAAAACTGTAGCAGGATGCGTGCTCGTTTCTCGTGCTGCATATTGTATGCTCCTTTCAAGCTGAAAAATTGGAAAAAATCGGAATGGTATGTCTGCCCATTCCGATTTTTTGTGTTATTCAATCAAGTATCCGCTGCCGACTTTCGTCCGAATCCATCCGCCCAAGCCGATTTGCTCCAGCTTTTTCCGCAGACGGGTTACATTCACGGTTAGCGTGTTCTCCTCCACGTAGGAATCCACCTGCCACAGCTTCATCATCAGGGTTTCTCGGCTGACAATCTTGCCTTTCTGCTCTAACAACGTCTGTAAAATCCGAAACTCGTTTTTCGTCAGTTCGAGTTGCTTGCCCTGATACGTCAAAACGGCATCATTTAGGTTCAAGACTGCCCCCTGATGCTCCAGCACCGGAATCTTTCCGCCCATATCGTACGTTCTCCGGAGCATTGCTTGTATTTTCGCCATCATGACGGTTAAATCCACCGGCTTTGCAATGAAATCATCTCCGCCCATGTTCATTGCCATGACAATATTCATATTATCCGAAACAGAGGAAATGAACATCACAGGAACATTGGAGATTTTCCGAATCTCACTGCACCAGTGATAGCCATTGAAAAACGGCAGCATCACATCCATCAGCACCATATGTGGGTCATAAGCGGTAAACTCTGACAGAATATCGGAAAATTGCGTTGCCACATGGACAGAATGCCCCCAAGATTCGATTTGCTTCTTCATCACCGCTGCCATGGTGCTATCATCTTCCACAATGAAAATTCGATACATACCCGTTCACCTTGCCTTTTTCTGCTGGATTCGCTGATAGCCTGCCCCGATTCCAAAGGCAACGACATCCGCACAAGTGGATGCCAGCCGCATCATGACCGCATACAGGACAATGGACGGCGTATCCAAAAACGTGCCGCAAATCAGCATCATCACGGCTTCCCGAATGCCGATTCCCCCCGGAGAGCCGGGCGTAATAAAGCCCACAATCCAAGAGAACAGATATGCCCCTAAAAACTGCGGAATTTTTTCTGCCGGAACGCTCACCACGCCCAGCAATGGCAAGGCATACAAGCCCACACACAGAACGCTTTGCAGCAGGTAGAGCAGAAATGCCAGTGCCAGTTGTCCGAGTGTTTTTTTCCGCAAAAGACGGCGATACTTTTCAAAGTAAGCGTGCAGCTTGTCCCGAAACTTCCAGCGAACCAATACAAGAAACAAACAGACTGCTGCAATGCCAATCATCAGAACCAGCAAAAAGGTTTTCTGATAGGCTGCTAAAACCGTGAAAATCTGCCGCCGCATCAACAATAGCGAGATGAGAAACGGGGCAAGCATACTCATTCCAATATCCAGCACAGTTGCCAGAGCAACATCCACATGGCTGATGTTGGCTTCGCTGGCAAGCTTGTTGCGGGCAACATACTGAAAAACATTGCCGGGGATGTATTTCATGAGGTTGGCTTTCGTATAAACGGGCAATGCCTGTTTGCCGGAAATTTTCTTTCCGGATAAAATCCGCACCAAGTGCAGCCATGGAAATGTCATGTAACAAAAAATCAGTGCCTGTAGAAGAATACTCAGCACCAAAATCACCATGGCTCGTGGGGTTGCAAATGCTCCATAATCAACGTCCATCGTCACCATTTTCCAGACGACAAAAAAGAGTGCCAAGAGCGTGACGACAGTACCGAGTTGCTTCATATGTTTTTTGAAAAACTGCATGGGATTCGCCCTTTCTGTTGTGGTTTCTGAATCAAATTCGTTTCTTATTATAGCGGATTTTTGGGGAGTTGTCAACGAGGGGAAAATTGCGAGCCGCAGGCAAACGAAAAGTTTTTTGATCCAGCAATTTTTCAAAAATGCTGGCAAGGTGTGGGCGAGCAGCCCACATTTGCGAAGCAAATAAAATCGGATTGAAAATCGCAAACAAAAATCTAAGAGAGAATCGCAAAGAATCGCAATTGCCATCAGAATCAGAAGGTTGCAATGAGAACACAAGGTTTCAGGGGCAATTGCGATTCCCAAGGCAAGCTGGGGATGTGCCCCAGCCTTGCCGAACCGGATGCAAGCGGTTTTCCTAAGAAGAATCTGCTCTTGGGAAAACGGTCTTTCGCATCCGGCAAAAATCGCTCCGCTCTTTTGCCTCTGTGCGGTTCGCCGGTGGCTGCGTTGTCCGAATTGTCTATGAATCGCTCTCCGATTCCTGTTTTCTGGAATTATTTTTGTTTCTTAGAATGGCGAACCGCAGTTTCTTCCTGCTCTTCGATTTTTCTTTTCTCTCATCAATACGTCTGTTAAGGGGGACAGCTTGTCCCCCTTAACAATCCCTCTCCGCCGAGCTGAGCCAGCTCGACCGCTTTTGCCTGCGGCTCGTATCCAGATAACTTCTCCGAACATAAAAAAACACCCTGCTAAAATCGGCTTTTAGCAGGGTGCTGATTCTCAATTTTCTTTTGTACGCAAATCAACCTTCCGCACGGCATCCCGTACCTTTAAGACAAAGGTTGGCGAAACGGAAAGTTCATCAATTCCCATCCGCAAAAACCGCTCGGTCAAGGACGTATCTGCTGCCAATTCACCGCAAATGCCAATCCATGCCCCGTGTTCATGAGCATTCTTCGCACTCCATGCAATCAAGCGTAAAATCGCTTCGTGATGGGTATCGCAGAACGATTCAATATCTGGATTCTGCCGGTCACACGCTAATGTATACTGGGTCAAGTCATTCGTTCCAACGCTGAAGAAATCCACCAGCGGTGCAAGCTGGTCGCTGATAATGGCAGCGGCTGGCGTTTCAATCATAATACCAAGTTCAATCTTTTCGGCATATGGAATTTGCTCTGCCTGCAATTCTTCCCGAACAGTCTTGCAAATCTCCAGAACCTTTTGCACTTCGGAAACGCTCGTAATCATTGGGAACATAATGCCTAGATTACCGTAAACCGATGCCCGATAGAGGGCACGCAGCTGCGTCTTAAAGATGTCCGGACGGGTCAGGCAAATCCGAATTGCCCGATAGCCCATTGCTGGATTATCTTCTTTTTTCAGGTTGAAATAATCCACCTGCTTATCTGCTCCGATGTCCAGCGTCCGGATGATGACTTTTTTTCCAGCCATGCTTTCCAGCACCCGCTTGTATGCCAAGAACTGCTGTTCTTCGGTCGGGTAATCGCTGTTTTCGAGATACAGGAACTCGCTCCGGAACAGCCCGATTCCGCCAGCATCGTTCATCAGCACTGCACCGATATGGTCAACGCCGCCAATGTTGGCATAAATCTGAATCTCTGTGCCGTCTTTGGTGATGTTTTTCTTGCCCTTGAGTTCTTGCAGTAGGCGTTTTTGTTCCAAATCTTTTTGCTGCTTTTCGAGCAGCCGAGCTTTTGTTGCCTCGTCTGGGTCTACGAAAATTTCTCCCGTAAAGCCGTCTACAATAGCTTCCATGCCGTTTTGAATCCCCTGCAAGAACGCATCGCCCACACCGATGACTGCCGGAATATTCATGTTTCTTGCAAGAATCGCCGTGTGCGAGTTGGAAGAACCGTGTGCGGTGACAAACGCCAGCACTTTATCTTTATCCAGCGAAACGGTTTCACTCGGTGCAAGGTCGTCTGCACAAATAATCATGCTTTCTTCGGATGCGGCTGCACCGGAGATGTTTCCGGTCAGGTTTGCAATGATGCGGTTCGAAATGTCTTTCACATCTGTTGCTCTTGCCTGCATATATGCATCCTCCATGGAAGAAAACATCTCTGCAAAGTTGTCCGCCGTCACAGCAACGGCATATTCTGCATTGACTTTCTGGGTTTCAATGATGTTGGCAATGCTTTCGTTGTAATCCTCATCTTCCAGCATCATCATGTGAATCTCAAAAATCTGGGCGTTGGTTTCGCCAACTTCTTTCAATGCCTTTTCATAGATTGCCTGCAACTGTTCACAGGCAGCCGTCTTTGCAGCTTCGACTCTTGCCTTTTCCGCCTCGGTATCTTCTACATGCATCCGCTTAATCGTGGTATCATTCTTCTTAAAAATGGAGAGTTTTCCAATGGCAATCGCTCCATAAACACCTTTTCCTGAAAATACAGTCATCTTTCACACCTCCTGATTCTGAGCAGAACCAAACTTTTTCTGATAGCTGTCCATTGCCTCTTGAATAATCGCAATGGCTTCTGTCGGACCTCCAATGTCATTGACTTCTGTCTTTTTTCCTTCGAGCTGCTTATACACCGAAAAGAAATGTTTCAGTTCCTGAAAGATATGCTTCGGCAGTTCGTCCACGCTGGTGTAACTCATATACGTTGGGTCGCTATAGGGAATCGCAATGATTTTTTCATCGCCCATTCCGCCGTCTTCCATCGTCATGACCCCAATCGGATAACACCGAACCAATGTCATCGGCTGAATCGGAGCAGAACAGAGAATCAGCACGTCCAAAGGGTCATTGTCGTTGCCGTATGTTCTGGGAATAAAGCCGTAATTCATGGGATAATACGTTGCAGTAAACAACACTCTGTCCAAAGACAGCATACCGGTTTTCTTGTCCAGTTCATATTTCATGTTGCTGCCCTTGGAGATTTCTACCACTGCGGTAAAATCTGTTGGATAAATGCGTTCTGGTTCAATATCGTGCCAAATATTCATGGGTGCTTCCTCCTTCTGTTCGATTCTTATAAATTCTCTTCAAAAAAAGTCTGAATTTGTTCCAATGCAGCTGCTTCGTCCGAACCCTCAATGGTGACTTTTACGGTTTCCTGATACTGGATGTTCAGCTTCATGACAGCAAGCAGCTTTTCGAGATTGACAGCTGTGCCATCTTTTTCAATCAGAATGGTGCTGTCATATTTTTCTGCCATTCTTGCCAGTGCTCCTGCTGGTCTGGCGTGCACGCCGACTGCATTCTTTATGGTATAACAAAATTCTTTCATGCTGACACTTCCTTTTGATATACAATGCAGGATGTCACGTTTTCCGTCCATCCTGCATGCTGAGCCTCTCATTTTTTCGTTGGCATTATTCGCCGAAGCCGTCTTCAAACAGTTTGGAAATTTCGTCCAGAACGGCTTGTTCGTTCGCACCGTCACAGACAATTTCCACTTCACAGCCCTTCTTCATGCAGGCTGCCATAATCTGCATCACTGCCTTTGCAGCAATCGTCTTGCCGTTTGCGTGCAGGGTGACTTTACAATCTTTGTGTGCGGCAACTGCCTTTGCCAGAATGCCTGCCGGACGCATATGCAGTCCTTGTTCGTTGATGACGGTTACAGTTTTGCTTACCATAATAAATCGCTCCTTTTGATTTTTTGATTTTCATTTTTTCATACTTGTTTTTATGAGAAAGGCAAGTTCGCCTTTTTTTCGGATTTTGTGTGGAATCTGTCTATATGATAGCAGATTCCACAATATTTGTCAACAGTTTTTCTTTTCTTTTAGATAATAATTTTCATTATTCTGCGGTTGCCGGCACTTTCTTCTTCTTGAGCACTGCCAGCATCAGCATACCAACCAGAGAACCAATCGCCAGCGAGAGCAGGTAGAATGGCCAGTTGCCAACCACTGCGAATACGAAGATCCCGCCGTGCGGTGCCATCAGGGTGCAGTCAAATGCCATGGAAAGACCGCCTGCGGTTGCAGCACCAATCACACAAGCCGGAATGACTCTCAGCGGGTCAGCTGCTGCATACGGGATTGCACCTTCTGTGACGAAGCTCAGACCCATGATATAGTTGACAGGGCCGTTCTTGCGTTCCTCTTCTGTCCAGCGATTCTTGAAGAAGGTGGTCGAGAGGGCGATTGCAATCGGCGGAACCATACCGCCAATCATAACGGCTGCCATAATATCATAGCTGCCGGAGGCGATTGCCATCGTACCGAATACATACGCTGCCTTGTTGAATGGGCCACCCATATCAATCGACATCATACCGCCCAGTACACAACCCAGCAGAATCTTGCTGGAACTGCCCATGCTGTTCAGCAGGTCGGAAAGTCCGGTGTTGATCATGCCCATGAACGGATTGACGGCACACATCAAAATGGCAATCATTCCCAAACCAACCAGCGGATAAATCAGAACCGGCTTGATGCCGTTCAGAGCCTTTGGCATATGGTCGCAGAGCTTTTCCACACCCAGCATCAGGAAACCGCCAGCGAAACCAGCCAGCAACGCACCCAAGAAACCGGATGGAACATCACCGCTAATCGCTGCAAAGGTCGAACCTGTGGTTGCCAGATAACCGCCGACCAGACCGACTAAGAAACCGGGGCGGTCTGCAATGGATTTACCAATATAGGCTGCCAGAATCGGCACCATGAAGTTGAAAGCATATCCGCCGATGGTCTTGAAGAAAGCAGCTGCTGCGGTATACGTACCGAAGTTGCTGTCCTGCGGTGCTCCGGCAATCGTATCAATCAAAAAAGCAATTGCAATGAAGATACCGCCGGCAATCGTGAACGGCAACATATTGGAAACGCCGTTCATCAGATGTTTATACATCTTTCTGCCGAAACTTTCGTTGTCGCCGGAATCCTGCGACTCGCCTGCTCCGCCTGCGTGGTGGTAAACCGGAACATCTCCGGATTCAATCTTCTGAATCAGTTCTTCCGGAATCTTGATGCCGTCGGAAACCTTGGTCTTCCAGACCTTTTTCCCATTAAACCGTGCCATTTCGACATTCTTGTCGGCTGCAACAATGATACCATCACACTGTTCGATTTCTTCTTTGGTGAGGATATTCTTTGCACCGCCAGAACCGTTCGTTTCTACTTTAATCGAAATGCCCAGTTTCTTGCCTGCCTTTTCGAGGGCTTCCGCTGCCATGTAAGTATGGGCGATACCGGTCGGGCAAGCGGTGACTGCCAGTACCTTGATTCTGCCATCGGCTTCCGGTGCAGCTTTCGGGGCTTCCTGCGGTTCATCCGGATATTTTTCCCGTTCCATCTCATCAATGACCTGCAGGAATGCTTCCTTGCTTTCGGCTGCCAGCAGCTTTGCACGGAAATCTTCGTCCATCAGAATAACCATCAGACGGGAGAGCACTTCCAAATGCACATCTCCGCCATCGCTCGGAGCTGCAATCATGAATAACAGGTTGGATGGTTCATCGTCCAGTGCTTCATAGTCCACGCCGTCCGGAACGGTCATCGCTGCCAGAGAGGGGGCTTTCACGGCTGCATTCTTTGCGTGCGGGATGGCAATGCCTTCGCCAACGGCGGTCGAGCCGTTTTCTTCTCTTGCCAGAATGCCTTGCTTGTAAGTTTCCCGGTCGGTAATCTTTCCGCCCTTGACCTGTAAATCCACCAGCAGATCAATGGCTTCTGCCTTGTTTTTCGGGCTGGCGTTTAATAAGATACTGTCTTTGCTCAATAAATCAACAATCCGCATAATGCGTTCCTCCTATCTGTTTCTGATTTTTACAGCTGCTGCAACAGCCGTTCAATTTCTGCTCGCTGTGCCAAACCTTCGGAAAAGGCAGTTGCACCGCCGGCAGCCGTTCCCAGTTTCAAGGCTGCTTCATAATCGCCGTGCATCGAACCTGCCACAAATCCGGCAACCATGGAATCACCTGCACCGACGGAATTTTTCACCGTGCCCTTACATACGCCGCAAACGTGCTGTTTTCCGGTTTCGTCAATCAAGAGTGCTCCATCGCCTGCCATGGAAATCAATACATTTTGTGCACCCATTTCCTGCAACTTCTTCGCATAGGTTGCAATTTCTTCGATGCTGTGGAGTGTCACGCCGAACAGCTCGCCCAACTCGTGATTGTTTGGCTTAATCAGGAATGGATGATACGGCAGCACTTTCAGCAGCAGGTCTTTCGTGGCATCCACAACCACTTTGATGTTCTTATCGGAAAGATGTGCCAGAATCTTTTCATAGCTGTCTGCCGGCATGGTGTTCGGAATGCTGCCTGCCAGAATCAGCACATCGCCGTCTTGCAGCTGGTTCAGCTTTTCAAATAATTCTGCAACGGCTGCTTCTGAGATGTTCGGGCCTTGTCCGTTCAGCTCGGTTTCCTCGCCGGACTTAATTTTGACGTTGATTCTGGAAAAACCGCTGTCCAGATGAACAAAATCGATTGCAATGCCCTGCTCCTGAATGCCTGTTTCAATGGCTGCTCCCGTGAACCCTGCCACAAAGCCCAGTGCCTTGGAGGGCAAGCCCAGTTCGTGCAGGACGAACGAAACATTGATGCCCTTTCCGCCGAAATACAGTTCCTCGCCCTGCGAGCGGTTGACCTGTCCCACTTGCATCGTTCCGGTGTGGACGATATAATCAATTGCCGGATTAAAAGTAACGGTATAAATCATTTACAAAACCTCCCGAATCGTGGCTTCCGAACGGTATTTCTGGTCGGGAAGCCGGTCTGTAATAATCTGCACGCCGTTCAGGTGTGCAAAGGTAATGGCTGAAATCTGGTCGAATTTGGAGTGGTCTGCCAGAAAATAAACTTGCTTGGATTGGTGAATCGCAGCTTTTTTCACGCTTGCCTCGCCCTTATCCGGTGTGGATAAGCCAGCCGTGAGCGAGATTCCATTCACGCCCATCAGGCACTTGGTGAAGTTGTAGCTTTGCAGGCTCAGCACACATTCTGCTCCGACGATTGCCTCGGTGGCAGCTTTGACGGCTCCGGCTGGGATGTAGACCTGAAAGCCACGCTGTGCCAGCCGCTTGGCGTGCAGGAAGCCGTTGGTCACAAACGTGATTTTTTTCAGTGGAATGAAATCAATCACCTTTTCTGTGGTCGTTCCGGCATCCAGATAAACAAAGTCGCCTTCTTCGAGCAGCGATGCTGCATAGCGGGCAATGGCAGTTTTTTCTGCAATATAGAGATTTGCTTTCTCTTCCATATTGTGTTCCACCGGAAAGAAGCGTTCATTCCTGGAAATTGCTCCGCCGTGGACTTTTGTCAGCAGCCCTTGTTCGGAAAGCTCCAGCAAATCCCGCCGAATGGTGGACTGGGATGCGTGCAACCGACTGCATAATTCAGTTAATTTTACATTTCCCTGCTGATTGACCAAATCCAAAATCAAAGCGTGTCGTTCTTCTGCAAGCACGTTTGGTCATCTCCTTTTTCGTTTGATTTCGTTCTGTTCTTTCGATGGTTTTATTCTAACACAGTTCTAACAAAAATGCAAGCCTTTTCCGTCAAAAAAATTCAAAAACGCCGAAAATCAGTCATTTGCATAAGAAAACGTTTTCAGTTTTATGCAGATTGCACAATTATTTTTCCACAATTCCATTCTAATTGCGAGCAGGACGACTGATTTTTGATGCTTTTTGAAAGAACTTGCATGGTTACACAGGATTTTGATTGGTTTTTGCGATTTGTTCCGCAAAATTCTGTTGAAAAGAGAAAAAACAGCAAGAATCATCCAGAAAGCTGCATACAAAAACAGGCAGCACGATTTCTTTCGCCTGCCTGTTTTGGGAATGTTTGAGCCGTCAAAGGCTTTTTCCATGTTTCTTTTTATGATGCCAGCGAATCAAGCCGCCAGCCACTGCAATCAAAATCAGAATGCCAACGACCAACGCCGTCATCTTCCAGTTGCCTTCCCATAAGCTGCTGCCCATCTTCACCGTCAATGCCATCGCCGGAAGTCGGGCAATCGTTGTCAGGAAAAACAACGGCAGCGGCGGAATCGTCTTATTAAAGGCGACAATGTACGTCAGGGCATCTTTCGGCAAGCCCGGACACAAAAATAATAGAAACACAATGCGTTCCATCTTCCGCCGGTTCTTTAAAAAGGAAAACCGTTCGAGGTGCTCTTCTTTTACAAAGAGATTCAAAAGCGGTCGTCCAATCCACTGCACCAGATAATAGACAATTGCCGTTCCCAGAAATGACCCTGCTAAGCTGAGCAGAATCCCCGGCACCATGCCGAAAACCGCTCCGCCAATCATCGGGATTGGTCCTCCCGGAATAAAGGCGACGACGATTTGAATTACCTGCAACAGGACAAACAGCAGCGGTGCAAAAATGCCATAGGACTGGATTTTTGCAATCAGCTGTTCTTTTCCGCCCTCCTGCATCATCAGACGCATCACCGGTATCATCAGGATGGTGATGGCTGCCATCAGCACGAGCATCACGACTCCGGACAGAATCATTTTCCGGCGGGCGGATGCCTCCGGCGTTTTGATTGGACAAGACATTGCATTTGTGGTTTCTTTTTCTTTCATGTGTACCACTTCCCCTTTTTGTCCGTTTTTTCTTTTTTCTTTTAGTATACCCTTTTTTGCGTTGGATTGCAAATGATTTTGTGATAATTTGGAAAAAAGTATGGAAATTTCCGCAGGCTTGTATGGTTTCACAGCAGTTCTGCAATTCCACACGAAAATACTGTGCAATTTGTGTGAAAGCTGCATGATATTTTCTCAAAAGGACTTGACGAACCAAAAAAAATGCAGTATAATAAACACGTTCCACAGAAAAAACGAAAAAATACTTGACGAACGGAACAAAATGCAGTATAATAGAGGTCGTTGTAATTTTTGCAACATGATTTTTGAAGGTGAATCCCGTCCCATCTGTGGACGATTCGGATTGAAAAATAGAAAGGAAGATTTATATGAAATCAAAAACAACAAAAGGAATTGCGGTTCTTCTGGCTTGCTTTTTGGGCATGGCTGCAGTTGGATGCTCTGGGGATAACGATTCCAGCAGCAAGAACAGCGATGCCGCAGAAGTTTCCGCAGCAACCCTGCCGGTTGAAACCGATGCACAGGGCGAAGCCGTGACCGATGCAAGCGGAAATGAAGTTCTGGCATCCGGTGCAACTGATTTCATGGTAAAAGAAATTGAATTTACATGGGGCAACCAGAATGGCTCTAGCGACAGCAGTCAGGATGCTACCGAAGCAACCGACAGCAACGGCAATGCTGTTACTACCGCAGCAGGCGGCTCTTCCAACTCCGCAACACCGGCAAACGGCAACGCTTCCGCTTCCAATGGCAACACTGCTTCCAATGGCAACACTGCTTCCAACGGTAACAGCGAAGTCGTTACCTCTTATGCAGCGGTAACCGATGACAGTGGCAACAAGGTCGTAGACGACAACGGCAAGGTTGTCACCGAAGTCGTTACCACACCGAGCAGCAATGGCGGTGCAGTGGTTGACCCGAACCAGAATGCTGCTTCCTCTTACACCGAAAAGCTGGATACCTTCCAGGCTTACTGGATGGATATGACCAAGTCGCAGGACATCGTATTCAATGGCGATATGATCAATGTCACCTTTAAGGTAAAGGATACTGCTCCGGACGGCAACTATGTCATCCATCTGTCTGACTCGCAGTACAATTCTGAATTTGCAAACTGGGATGCAAAGGCACTCGTTCCGTCTGTTACCAACGGCTGTATTACTGTCGGCGATGCAACACCAGAAGCACAGACTGCAACCAATGCAAGCGACTTTGTTCTGACGGCAGATTCTGTCACTGCAAAGCAGGGCGATGAAGTGACCGTATCGTTCCGGATTGCAGATAACCCGGGCATGGTTGCCTTTGTTCTGCGGTTCCAATATGACTGCAATGCACTGGAAATCGTCAATGCAGAAGTTGGCGACGATTGTGCCGATGCTCTGCGGAACGGCTTGAATCAATAAGTCTTTACATGCAAATTAGGGGAATTGCGTGCAGCGGCACGCTTCCCCGTTTATCTGGGTGTGGCGCAGTTGGTAGCGTGCTACCTTGGGGTGGTAGAGGCCGCCGGTTCAAGTCCGGTCACTCAGACCAGAGAAAAACCGCTTGATTTCGGGATGTTCCCGAAGTCAGGCGGTTTTTCTTTTGGATGGGAAAGATTACTACGACACTTACCACGACACATACAAAACGTTCTGTAGAGCATAAAAATCCAGTGGGACATTTTTTGTCTGTATTGCACATCAGTTTTTATATTACATATATTATATACCACCTTGCCACTTAAAAATCAACTGTATTGTGCAAAATATCTAAAATTATAGTTTAAGATTGTGCAATTTAACGGTTGAAATTTTGCTTCAAATTGGATATAAACTTATTTCTGGTGATAGTGACTTCGTTCCAGCTGCCAAACAGGCAAGAAGGGAAGGAATAGATTTCATACTTGCTCCAATGGAAGCTGCTATAAAATCAGATTTATTTGAGCATATCGATGGATTGATAAACAGAAAAATAAAAACTGGTAGTAGAAATTTATAAAGCAAAAACCGGCAGTACAAAACAGTAAATCTCCTGCTGTACTGTCGGTTTTTTCATTTCAATTTCGCATCAATACTCGTAACATGCTGCAAAATCTGTTTAAGCGTGTCATCATCACTGGTATCTTTTTTAGTGTCTAAAGTGCCATTTTGAGTGTTCTCTGGAGTGGTTGTTGCATTTTTTGCAAATCCATTCAGACCAGCATTTTTGATGATTGTTGGGTAATCTATGTAGCATTCATCTAAATCAACGTCCCCGTTAATACCGCTGATCGTTCCGCATCCCTTTTGCCAGATGCCATAATTGCCGGAATAACCGCATTCGCTGCTATAATCCGCACACCAAACTGTATACCGATTTCGCACCGATTCAGTGACATAATTTTCAAGGTAAAAGGTAGAGCAATACAAACCGGCATAATAGCCAGCCTGCTCCAATGTGCTGCAAAATGCTTCAACCATTTCGCTACAAACCTGTTTTCCAAGAGCAAATTGCTTTTTCTCTTCCAAATCGAAATAAATTGGATATGCAAATTGCTTACCATGTAAAACTTGCAAGCAGACATTTGCTTCCTGCTGTGCCTCTGCTGCACTCGTGGCGTAACTATACCAAAACGCACCGCAGGGGATTCTATTTTTCTGACAGCCGGCATAGTTCTCTTCAAAATAATCATCAACCTGATTTTTCAGGACTTTTCCGAATCCGGCACGAATCAGAGCGAACGAAACTTTTCCAGATGCTTTTACTTTTGCCCAATCAATTTTCTGTTGACAGTATGATACATCAATCCCATAGAGAATATTTTTGGAAGATGTCAAACCAAAGTACTTGTAAAAATCATCTGTAACCGTGCCATTGCCCTTTGTTTCGTTGCCTAACCAGCGGTATCCCGTCCGGACATCCAGATGCGTGTACTGGTAAGATGTCGTGATGTTAGCGATGCCACCAAAGCCTAAATCCTGAGCCTTACAGCACACCGTCTTGCTGCTGATGGGCTGCCCGTCCTGCCCGTAACAGCAGACATCCGCAGCAGTGCCTTTGGTATGCTGACCGCTGCTTGTACCGCCTACAGCTTTATCGTGTTCCGGGCAGCGGTAGCCGCTTGTTACAATGATTTTGCTACAGTTCAGGGCGGTATAGAGGGCTTCCAGCTTGTCGACCAATTCAGATGCAAGTAGTGTTTCATGAGATTTACCACAACTACACCGGAATTCACGTGCATTGAAATGTGGGGAAAGCTGGGTACTATCGTTATAATCATAATGATTGACTGGCATGATATCATCCTTTCACAAAAAATATTTTTAGAAAAATTTGAAAAAACACTTGACAAGCACATTA
>OIZE01000134.1_pt1 | contig 75268 bp, 99 predicted proteins | sample 1588421 | NCBI WGS metagenome assembly OIZE01 (sample SAMN03283251) | human gut metagenome | biome: human-associated habitat; material: feces | host: Homo sapiens | place: USA | collected 2013 | reverse complement strand
TGCATATATAATATATTATATCTATATTTGCATAACGAAAGATAAATAATAAACCATAAAACATTTAAGGCCATGCTTAATTCTAAAGACTTCACCACTGCCCTAGAAATTATCTCCAAACGCCATTCAACCGAATTGGCAATCAATACTCCTATCAATAACTTCGTAGGGTATATAGGGCAATCCAAATTTAGGTTACACATAAAGAAATGCGTACCCGCCGTAATCAATGGCCTTATTAAGGAAGGTTTCATATTAAGTATGGGACCTGAAGGATTAGAGGTAGATAAAATCTAGCCTTGGCTAAGGCCTCCAATTATTATATTTGTAATGCAGTATAACAAATTAAATAGATAGAATTATGAATTACTCGGTAGACTCTTTTAAGGTTTGTATTTATAAGGTTAATCCTTTTAGTTGGATTATCAGGGCCTTGGAAAATAACGGATATAACCTTGATAACTGTCTCGAATTGGATTACATGGAGGGGTTTATTGCAATCGAGGTATATATGGATGATTTCGATTGGGTATGCGAACTCTTGGATTATACGGAGAACCCGGATAACACCAGGGAACAGCTGCTCGGGTTTTATAACTATGCTCGGACAGAGTATAAGGACCTGGAAGGTTATCCGGAATATATTTAGGGTAGGGGGGAGTTGGCCCCCCTCCATTTGCTTTCATATTTCTTTCTGTTAAGGCCTGCCAACTCAGGCCTTTTTTATTTATGAACTTATAAGGCCTTTAAGGATTCAATAAAGGTACCTTCTGGCACCCAATAGGGCCTTTTATAATAGGCTGTATTGGTAAGGCCTTATATCGCTTTTAGTAGCTTGGCTTATAGGCCTTTTATATTATAGAGTAAGGTACCTAATGGTACTCAATAAGGCCTTCAACCATTTTCCAATTTCAGTGGAAATGATTGCAATATAAGTGTTCCCATTTGCAAGCAGGGGCATATCATAGAAACTTAATACTTACGGAATATAGATTTACTTGTTTATGAAATGAAAATATTCTAGATTCCTGAGGACTAAGGCCGAAAATGAAAAGGAACATTAAAGGCCTAACCCAAGGAGTTAAGGTACCTCGGGGTGCTAGCTAAGGCTAAGTTTTAATCCAACCTTATACCAACAAACCTCCATGCTAACAATAACCTTATAACCAACTGACCATTAAACCCCCCCTACCCCCCTAACTCATCAATGGGCATAAATTATCGTAATTCATTTTATTATAGAAAAAAATAATCAAAATTGATGTCTAAAATTTTGTAGTTAAAAATACTATTTGTATATTTGTATATCCAAAAATTAAATTTTATTAAAAATTTTACTATTATGAAAGCAAATGAGATTTTAGCCATCGGAAATGAAATTTTTTCAACCAGCGAAAGAAAATCAATTTATCGCAAGGAGATTTTTGTAGAGTGTAAAACAGACAAAGAAAAAAAGAATTTACGAATGAAGCTACGTAAAAAATTAGATGCTTTTATCGCTGAATTTATTGCAACCTCTAAGAATGAAGAAAAAAGAAAAGCCTTGAAAAAAGCATGGCAAGAATATGCAAAGCAAGTCTATATAAATTCTACTTACATTGTCGATGCAAACGCTAATACAGAAAAAAAGGACACGATTAAAAATTTCTTGCTTGCAATGAACGAAACCGAAAAGAAGAATAAATAAAGTTAAACCCCTTAAAAATTTAATGTTATGTTATTTAGTTTTAAAAATGTAGAAGAGGTAGTAGAATTATTAGACAAATTAACCTCAAGTGAAAAATTAGAATTAGCAAAGCGTATTTACATAGGTTGTAATCAATTTGATTTCATTGATAGCAAAGGAAATTTATTGGAGGAATTAAATGAAGAAACAGACCTAAATAACTTCTATGAAGAATTAAGTAATACTTTTATAAAAATCTATAACACTCATAAAAAAGTAGAAAAATACTTAATTCGAAAATTATATGAACCGTGTGGAGATTTTAAGATAGATAAAACAGATATAGATAAAATTGACTTCCAAGAATTAGACGACAAATGTGCGGAAATTTTTGAATATTAAAGATAAATAATAAATAGGGATAGGGGACATATTATGTCCCCTATTTTTAATAAAATTTAATTTTGCGATAGGGACACCGTGGCCCCTTTTTACTGCCAGATGTTTTTGAAGACCTCATGATAAGACTCTTTAAGGTACCAAAACCTTTTTACTGCTAGCCCCCTTAGGCTCCTCGTGATAAGCTCTTCCTGAAAGGCCCATACCACATAGGTATATATCCATTACCTAATCACCCCTTCTCCCTATACAAAATGAAGAACCCATCCAAAGGCCCTTCATAAAATTTTTCCAGGATATTTTTAAGGCTCCCATTATAAGGACTTCCCATACACCTTTGCCTCATAAACCTTAATCAATTTATCAAAGGCCTTAATCCTGGATTCAGTATCAAACCTATCCCCCAATAAATATCATGGATAGAAAGGTTATCACTAAGGTTCTTATAGACCCCTGTATTCTTATCACCACCCAAGAAATCAAACCAGAATGCAAAATATTCCAAATATAAATAACTCACCTGATATTTGAAGATATTTTCTAGAAGTGTTGCCTAAGATTGAAAGGACAAGCCCTGTTATTCCTATTAAGGAAGTAAATCATAGTAATTTATTTTTAATCCATAAACCATATAGCTATGAGTTTCCTTATGTTTCACTCGGGTAATATACCTATAATTGAAGAAGATGATATGAAGTTAGTAGAGTTAGTTATTAAGAACAACAATCAAGGAGGTTTTGATTATTGTTTCTAATTCAGTAGTTACCTCTAGTATTGCCTCTAACCTTATGTACGGCCATATTGATGGGGTAAAGCTAAAGTGTTTGAACCAAGCACACAATAATAATTTTCTGATTATCATACCAGACGTATTTGTGAATATGGAGGTAGAAGGTGTTAATTTATACTTACCCAACAATGTCTTATTCTTAAATGATGAAGGTACCTAAAAATTAGTCAAGATAATATGTTACCAAGACGGTGACCAGGAGTTCCAAATGGCAGCCACTATGTAGACTAAAAGAAAAGGGCAGGAAATTTCCTGCCCTTAACTGTGTGAATGTAATGATTATTTCTGGTCTGGTTCTTGAATCTTTGCTCTCTGTTTCAGGTAGAACTTGGTCTCTACAAATAGATATGGATAATCCTTATTCTCCGGGTCATGTACTAATGTATAATCAACCCCTCTCACATTAGCCCTCATATAGTGTAACTTTCTCCAGGCTTCACTGTTCAGGTTTTTGATTACCTGTTCGAAAGAAGAAACAAAACCTATCCTCTTCCTAAGGTATTGTTTCGGTGCTCTCAATGTACTTCTACATACTTCTTCGTAGAACATCTCTTCTACTACTCCACCGGCTGCATAGAACTGACCCGGTGTATAAACTTTTACTGCCATATAATTGTGATTAAGATTCCCAGATATCGAATGATTGGTCTTGGTTTGTTGTAACTACTAAATCGTAGTTTTCCCTCTTTACTCTAAGCTTGGAGTAGGTTATACCATATTTCTTGTAAATACCTACCTCAGTATCGGTTAGGATATTTTCTATATTACCTTTAAGTTTACCACTAAACTTCTGAGGACACCCCCTTATCAAGGGGTTTATCTTTCCATAGATTTTGTCCACTATCAAGCTTGGAATATCTCCGTCCAGTATTACTTTCTCTATATAGGCATCCCATACGGGAATATCCTTCTTCTCTTGGTCACTAACCCTCGGGAGAATTATCTCAGTGTTGATTCGTCTTCTTGCCATTTCTGAAGAGTACGTTGAATGTTAATATAAACAGCCCGGTTACTACTGCCGGACTTACCGCCCAAATAAGGAATAAAACTCCATACCTTACTGTATTACTGGCTTTCCTTAATGGAGTTTCCTTGATTACACTTATCAGGAAGATACAAAAAATAAACCCTAAAACATACATGATGAGTAGGGTATAACCCAACCAAGTCGGGGGAGTAGCTGTTAGCGTATTATACATGATATAATGATTAAGCAGGTGATGCAAATTATGAGTGTTTGTATGGCTTCTTTCTTACCTTTTGACCAAGATTCATTACCTTCATATTCCTTGTCAAGTCCTTTTAAGGCTTTCCAAATCATTCCACCGCTATATGCAGTGTAACTAAGTATGTTAACTATGGCCCAATGTAAGATGAATCGTATCATATATCTCCAAGTTTTTCGAGGATACGGCTTATTTTAGCTGCTGCATACCTAATAATATTGGTATCTTCAATACCTTTCTTATTGATAGCGGCCAACTTGTCAATACATCGGGTTAAAGTTCTCTGAGCTATCAGAGTTTTGTACTTTTCTTCATCGAAAACTTCGATTTTGTACTTCGAATTTAGAGGATGAAGAGTTCTATCCATCTTGATACCATTCTCAAGGGTGTAAATTCCATTTTTCCTCTCCTTAATTGCCGTCTTTTCAAAGAAGGCAGGTCCTGTTACCAGTAGTAAATCACCAACTTTCATAGGTTTTGTTATTATTTTATGCAATATAATATAGATTATTCAACTTCCTTCAAGTATTCAGCTATAATAGGGTCTTCACCTCGTATAATCTTACGTAAAGGACGGTAACTTTTAACTTTGAATTTAGATTGAAGTTGTTTAGTAGTCCAATTAGGATGTTTTTGATAGAATTTATAAATCTTTATCTTGAGTTCGTTGCTATATTTAGATTTTGGATGTTTATCTCCGAATACTCTATAATAAGGGTTTTTATCTCCTCGTTTATCCCCAGGCTTCATTCTACCCTCTCTCACAGCTTTTTCAGTATTTTCTTTGGGTGTACACCAATATAGGTTACTTACCCTATTATTTAGGGGGTTATTATCCTTATGACCCACATAAGGTTTATTATATTTGTTAGGTATATGAACTTTTGCTACTAACCTTGAAACCGAACGTATTCCTCCTCTAAAATAAAAATAAGCTCGACGGTATTTATGATTCTTGGATAAACTGTGGTATATCCTTAACTGTACCCAATTATTATTCCTTAACTCAAAGATATCACCATCAACACTTACATATAATCCGGGCATCCAGGGAACATTCTCTTTCATCATAAAATATGTTTTAGAACAATAGCAAAGCTAGTTCTTTGCAAGACCTTCCGGTATATATTATAAAATTCTATTTTTAATGAATGTTTTAGGTGTATGTGGAGCTCAAGGAGCTCTATTATTCGAGTTTAAAGAGCATCTTATAGCCAATGTAGAGCCAAGAGCAGTATTTCACTCCAAAAAAGAGGAGCAATGGAAGCTCAATTTTGGCAATATACCGTTTGTAAGGTCACTGGAAGAGGTAAAAACTTCCAAAATAGACCTAATACTCGGTTCTCCCTCATGTGGTCATAGCTCTGTATTCTCCTATTCGAGAAAAAAATCCTTGGGAAAACCCCGGGAGGATGTCACCCTTAATTTATATCTTTCTAGTGTTAAGAAGTTCAAACCGGCAATATTTATGCTTGAGAACCTCCCTAAGCTTCTAGATTTTATTCCTATCGGGGAATGGGAGCATAATTTACCCGATTATAAATTTATAGTTCACTGTCACTCCGTTTCGGTATTCGGTAATTCCCAACAAAGCAGGAAACGTATGGTATTGATAGGGGTGCGTAAAGATTCTAAAGTTAATCCCGACCTCTTTACTCATACTTTTCAAGTCACTAAGCCTAAAAATCTATGTGAATTGAAGAAAGAAGTACGTAGAGATATAAATTACAGAGAAGCGGATGATAAGAAGTTGGCAATGTACCATTATGCAGATAAGTCAAAAACTACTCTAACTGTAGCTCAAGTGAGAAAGTTATGGAAAACAGAGTTTAAGAATGACTACAAATGGCCAATGAGAACCCAGAAGATGAAGACTCTTCCTGGGGTATACCGTAATAGAAAAAGAAGTTATCCCTTAACCGTTAGACCATCTTCAAGGCAATTCAATCCTCATGGAAGGATTATAGGCCTTGAAGAGTATAGGGTTATAATGGGCTTTCCTAAAAACTTTAAGGTATACTTCGATAAGGCTAATCCAACTTATTGGTTAAATAAGGGAAGGAATACCTTAACCAAGGGCTCTGTATATGAGGTCGGATTATGGTTAAAAAGGTGCCTTAAAAAGGCCTCTATTTTACGATGACTCCCCCTCGTATATGCGCGTGATAATAATATACCTTAAACAGTATATTATTATCTATACACGTGTTTAAGGGGGGTATATGAAAGAAAAACTAAACACATAAAAGAAGATGAAAAATGTAATCCTAACCTTAGCCTTTATAATTATGGCCTTAACCATATTTTGGCTATGGAACCGAAATTCTGAATTAAGGCATGACCTTAAAAATTCTACTGAGCAACCTGATACCATTTGGGTTAATAAACCCTTTGTACCAAAGGTTGAATTCTCTAAGATTCAATTACCCAAAATGGTATTCCTCTATCAGATAGATTCTGTTCCTATCGAACGAATTGAATATGTTGATAGAGTAGTTACTATCATTCAGAAAGATTCAACCAAGATTGAATACAATGAGTTATTTCTAACTAACTATCCAAAGGCTCCAAAGTTATTGCAGATACTTTCAAATCGAGATAAGCTATCTATCACTACATTCAATACAGACTGTAGGTCAGCTACAGAAGAATATACAGTCAACTATTCTCGATATCAGTATAATTACCTGGATGGAAAATTAACCTATAAGAAAACACCTTTCCTTAAAAGATTCAATCCAGTGATTCAATATACCTTACGACCAGTACATAACTTCCATGATTTAGATTTAGGCCTGAAGTACAATACCAGTAAATTTAATTATGAGGCTGGGTTGAATATCAACTATTATCCCAAACTTCGGGACAATTTATGTCTCGACCCATACCTAAGAATTTCATACAATTTCTAACATGTCAAGAAAAAAGACCTTAGTTGAAGATGCAAGTCTTACACCCGAACAACTTAAGACCTTGGTTCGGGTGATGAAAGACCCGTTCTTCTTCTCTACTTTCTGCTACGTGATTAACCCCGTATTGGGTATGGTAAAGTTCCTTCTCTATCCTTTTCAGAAGGCAGTTCTTTACCAATTCATGCTCAATAGGTTCAATATCATCCTAAAGTTCCGTCAGGCTGGTATTACTGAGCTAATCTCTCTCTACTGTCTTTGGTTAGCAATGTATCATCCTAACAAGAAGATAAATATTATCTCAATCAAGGACACCGTAGCAAAGAAGGTACTGAAGAAGATTAAGTTCATGTACAAGAACCTTCCTTCATATCTGCAAGAGCCAATTATAAATGGTCGTGCAGGGGAGTTTGGTTCTGTATCAACTATAGAGTTTGCAAATGGTTCAGTTATTGAATCTATACCAACATCTGACCAAGCTGGTCGTTCTGAATCTTTGTCGTTGTTAGTAATTGATGAGGCAGCTATTGTTAGGTGGGCTTCAACTATTTGGGCCTCAGCTTTCCCTACTCTATCAACCGGTGGTGCTGCTATAGTAAACTCTTGTATTACGGGAGATACCCAGATTATTGGCAAGGATGGTCCTTTTAGGGTTGATTCTATTTGTCCCAAAACTTTTGGTAAGATGGACATATCACATCTTGGACTGAGAGTATTATCACATACTGGAAAGTGGCAGAGAGTACTTGGTTCTGTAAATAAGGGTGTACTTAAAACTTGGGAAGTTCACAATGAGCAAGGTAGGGTTATTAAATGTACTCCAAAACATAAGTTGTATACTCTTGAAGGTTGGTTACCTGTTTCAGAGATAATCAAACGAGATATACCTGCTATCTTCTATCATACTGGTATAAGTGGTATGGAGCAGAATCCAGTAACCGTAAAACCCAAGAAAGAGATATGCAAACCCATACCTGGTTATCCAAACTATGAAGTCTCCAACTGGGGAAGAATCTTCATTGTAAAGAATGGGACGAGGGTAGAGAAGTTACCAAGATTTTGTAATAATAGGGAGCTAAATATAAGGTTGTGGAATAAGGGTCAAAAGAAAAAGATATGTGTCCACAATCTGGTGGCTAAAGTATTCTTAGGAGAAATTCCAGAAGGATATGTAGTTGACCACATTAACAACAATCCTTCAGACAACTATGTAACCAATCTCCAGATAGTTACAGTAGCTGAGAACAGTCAAAAAGCTGCAAAATACTCTTATGGCATGAAGCTTGGGTCTAAGCTGAAAGGTGGATTCAACTACGACTTAAGAGTAGTAGCTTACATAAGATATCGTTATCAAGAGCTTGGTTACTATTATGGAGTGTTAGATAAGATATCTAAGGAGGTTGAATATAAGTTCGGAATTAAGCTGAACAAACCTTATATTCAACGCATTGTATCTGGTAAAAGGTGTACAAGTATCTATCTTTCTAAGCTTAAAGTAGTTAGAAAGTATTACGATACCATTTACGATATTTGCGTTGAACACGATGAATCTTACCTCATTAATGAAGACTACGTGTCTCATAACACGCCTTACGGCGTCGGGAACTTCTTCCACAGTACTTGGGTAGATGCTATATCTGGAGGTAATCCATTCAACCCCATACGTCTGTATTGGCAGATGCACCCAGACAGAGATGAGAAGTGGTATGAAGAGATGTCTGCTGCACTTGGTCCTAAAAGAACTGCTCAGGAGATAGATGGTGACTTCTTATCATCTGGTAACACGGTATTCGATTTAGCTGACATCAAAGCTATTGAGGAATGTTTATTCGACTATCCAGTTATCAACACCCGTCTGAAAGGCCAATACAAGGAGTTCAATGAGCCAGACCCAAATAAGGAATACTTCATTGGTGGAGACTGTGCTACTGGACGAGGTACTGACTACTCTGCTTTCACCTGTATGGACCGAGATGGAGAAGAAGCTGCAGTATACAAGGGCAGAATACCCTTGAACAAATATGCCCGCTTACTTGGTGATATCGGGGAGAAGTATAACTTTGCTAAGTTAGCTCCTGAGACCAATGACGTTGGTATGACGGTGACCACCATACTTCAGGATGAGGGTTATCCAAACCTTTACTTCTATACTAAGCTTCTTAGGAAGAAACGTAAGAATAGACCTGAAGAAGATAAGTTCCCTGGTTGGTTGACCACAACCAAAAATAGGTCTGTCATCATTGAGAACTTGGAGAAGGATATACGGGAAGAAAACGTAATCGTGAAAGACCCGTTCTTTGTACAAGAAGCTTACACATTCATATATGATGGTGCAGGAAGACCTATTGCTCGGGGTAAGCACAGGATGAACAACTCTTCTATGGACCTTGACTTGGAAGGTGAGACATATTCAGATGACGCTATTTTTGGAAAGGCTATCACTAACCATATCAGGTGTCACAGTGCATCTAACACTGTAGTGATTCCACAGTAGACCATAAACAATCTTATATAACATGAAACTTAATCCTATCCGGTGGTTCTTAAGGTCAAAGCCTGTAGAATCAAAGAACAAAGATGAAGGAAAGGGTTCAATAAGTCCGGGCAGGGTTTCTCAACCAGATGATGGTGTGGGGAACTCTGAACTCATTACCACTCTTAATGGTATGACGAACTTAGTTACCCCAACGTTCAGAACTGAACTAATACCTATCATTCGGGACTTATACAAAATAAACCCGGATGTAAGTATTGCACTACAGGACATGTTCAAGCTGTCCAATACTGGTCATACCATTGACTTCCCAAATAACACGGCTGAGGAGTCTACCAAGATGAGGGAACATCTAAAGAAAGTTACAAAGAGGTGGTCGAGGTATACTGCAGGTATAGACGGGTTGGTAAACAAGTTCATTGTTCAACTATTGGTTAGTGGTGCAATATCTGCAGAGGGAGTACCAAACAAGAAACTTTCTGGATTGGAAACCATTCTTTTCATTAAGCCCGAGACTATCAGGTTTAAGAGAGAAAACAATGGAGTATATCATCCATATCAAAGGAATCCACGTATAGTAGACGGTCTTAAAGATTCATTTATCAAATTGAATACCGAGACCTACTGTTATGTTGGGATGTACAACGACACTGACGAACCGTACGGAGTACCTCCTTTCATGTCTGCTCTGGACTCCATTGCTGGTCAGCATACTATGAGGAAGAATTTCAAACATATCATGGAAATCATGGGTATGGTTGGATTCTTGGAAGCAAAGATGGCTAAACCTCCTCGTACTGCTGGTGAAAGTGAAAAAACTTACCAAGAACGTCTGAACAGTACGCTCCGAAAGATGAAAACCAACATTGTTGGTGGTATGTCTGATGGAGTTGTAGTTGGTTATATCGATGACCACGAATTTGATTTGAAGTCTACCTCGGCTTCTATGCAGAACATTAACCTCCCTTGGAACATGAATCAGCAATCTGTTGCTAATGGATTGGGAGTAAATGGTTCTATCATAGGGATTTCTGCATCACAATCTGGTACTGAGGGTGGAGCTGGTATACAGCTGTCAAAGATGATATCTCAGTTAAAGAATATACAAACCCTTGTAATCTTTGTACTGGAGTTCTTTTATTCTCTAGAACTGCGCCTGGCGGGGTTCAATAATAAGGGAATAACAATTCAATTCGGGACTTCTACTGTTTCTGATGATATCAAGTTACAACAGGCTCGTGAGTACCGTGCTCGGGTGAATGTAACCCTTTATAATCAGGGTATAATCAGTCAGGACCAGTTTGCTCGTGATATGGGTTATGAGGCCCCTGACCAACCCGAACCTCGAGAACCAGTTGAAGCCGATGATGATTCAGGTACGGGTGATACTACCACTGGTAAGAAGAAAAAGAAACGGGAAGATGATAAGGATAAGTCCGACCGTAGAACCCGAGATAAGAATAATCCAAATCCTAAACGAGGAGAACAAGACAGTAAACCAAGATAATTATGCCAATGGGACAACAGAACACCGATGTGATGGTGTTAAGTGCAGCTCATAGCTTGATGGTATCTGATGTACCAGAGATAGTTATAGATGCTCACTCTCTTTCTGAAAACTTCTACAAGGGCACTGGCAACTTCAGTGAAGACCCTAAGAAGTCCCTGGAAAGATTTGGTATGTGGGGAGGCACTCTGAATGTCAACCAGTTCATGCCAAATGTAACTCCAGAAATGTTAAAGCCAAAGGACAGTGACTTTATAGAGCCGATGTTCAGAATGCTTTCTGCCGCAATCGTGGCAAAGAAGTATAACCCAACCGAGTTTCCGGCAGATATTCTGAAGGAATCTATGCCTTTGCTTGTTGGTCAGTCAGTAAACCTTGACCATGAGACTGATGTAGCCAATGCTATTGGTGCAGTTAAATCTGTAGAATGGCAGGAAGCCTACAAGGATGAAAAAACCGGAATAATTATTCCGGCAGGTATAAACGGTATCATGAAAATCGATGGGTTATCAAATCCTCGCATTGCTCGTGGTATTCAAATGGACCCACCATCTATCCACTCCAATTCGGTTACAGTTGAGTTTACATGGGAACCTTCTCATACCTTCGATGATATGTGGGAGTTCTATTCCAAACTCGGAACTTACACTGAAAACGGAGAACTCATTCGTAGGGTTGTTACAAAGATTATCTCCTACAAAGAGACTTCTTTGGTATGGCACGGAGCAGACCCATTTGCTCAACTTATCAAGAGTGGTAAGTTAAACAGCCCTGCTTATGCAGGAAGTCAGTACTATTCTTTCTCTGAGGACAAGGCTGCTGAGGCTAACAACCCAGCAAAGCGGGTATCTCTCTTCGACTTCAAGGTTCTTTCAGAAAAAGAGATAAAGTACAATACCACCCAATCTAATAATGAAAAGGGTGCCGGAAAGGGTAACCACAATAACCAAAATAATAAAACAAACATGGACAAAGAATTGCAGCAGATGCTGACGAGTCTCTTTGGTGAAAATCTTTTGACCCTTTCTGAAGGTCAGGAAGTTTCGACCGAGCTGGCTCTTTCCCAGATTAAGACTCTGGTACAGCAGAACAAGGACTTTGCTGAGGCAGTCGAGGCAAAGAACAAGGAGATTCAGACTCTCACAGAAGAGAAGACTAATCTCGAGAAAGACCTCAAATCGTACAAGGAGGCAAAAGAAAACTGGGATGGCCACATACAAAGCTTCCGTGAGGAAACGGTGGCAGCCTACAAAAAAGTTTCCGGAGAAGAGAACGTAGACTCGAACATCCTGGCACTTCTGGAGAATGAGGGAACTACGATGGAAACTCTCAAGGCTCTGCGTAAGACATATGACGCCCAGCTGGAAGAGAAATTCCCGATGCACTGCAACCACTGCGGCTCTCATGACGTGGGCCGTGCTTCTTCTATCAATCCCGAAGAGGACGATGAGAAGAACCAGGCTCCCAAATCTACCCGTGACGTAGCTCAGACTCTGGCAGACCGGAAACTCCGGGGCGAAATCAAGAAATAAAACCGAAGAGTAACTTAAACATCAAATTAAATTATGGCAGACTTACACAAAGTGGGTGGACGAACCCCACAGGCTGTGATTTACAAAAGTGAATCGCACAAGCTTCATCAGGCATTTCCGGTAAAGGACGGTGACACCATCGTTCAGGGTCAGCCGGTAAAACTTAACACCGATGGTACCATCTCTCCGTATACCGGAGCTGAGGGTGAAGTATACCTCGGTATAGCTGTTAACTACAGCAAGTACCCTGCATATCCCGCAACGGCCACTGGGGTAGAAGTAACCGTAATGATGGAAGGATTTGCCGTCATTCACGGTATCGCAAAGGCTGAGATTACAACGACTGGATATGTCCAGACTGACGGTACTCTGGATGCCAGTGGTACGTATCCCAACTTCTCACCTTCGACAAGTGGTACTGAAACCAAGTTCATTGCCATCAACGTGGCCGAGGTGGATGACCTGGTACAGATTCTGGTAAAATAACTGAAAACATAAATTCAATATGGCAGAAAAAACTTTAACTCGGGAGCAGTACTTAAAGGAGCTTCCCGAAATCGTAAAGAACATGGATGGCTTCCGACAGGGAAGCAACAAGAGTCTCCCGGTGGACATTCATTTGGGAGATATGCTCCATGAGAAATACGGCATAACTCAGGAGGACTACTTCAAGGCCGTGGGATTCAATCCCAAAGTCGACACGATGGAGAACATCTACTCGATGCCGAATCCCGAACTGCGCTGGCTCGTGCCGGAGATCGTCCGTGAGGCAATCTACCTGGGTATGCGAGAGGCTCCGTTCTATCCCAATATCATCGCTTCCGACCAGCCTATCAACGGGCTGACCGCTATCATGCCGCTCGTCAACATGTCCGACGCCAACCCTGCCCGGGTGAACGAGGCTGAGACCATTCCTCTGGGTACCGTATCCTTCGGCCAGAAGTCGGTCAACCTCTTCAAAATCGGCAAGGGTTTCAAGGTTACCGACGAGGTACGTAGCTACGTATCAATGGACGTAATGGCTATCTTCCTCCGTGACTTCGGCGTTCAGCTGGGTTATGCCATGGATGCACTGGCAATGGATGTCCTCGTCAAGGGTAACAAACTGGACGGTTCCGAGTCGGCCCCGGTTATCGGCGTAGGCGATACTACAAAGGGAATCCAGTATCGTGACCTCCTCCGGGTATGGATTCGGGCATCCCGTATGGGCCGTCAGTTCCGTACCATTATCGGCGGCGAAGAGCAGGCACTCGACCTTCTCGACCTTCCGGAGTTCAAGCTGCGTTCGTCGGGTACTACCGATGCCCGCCTGAACCTGAAGACCCCGGTTCCCAACTCGGCAGACTTCTACATTCATGGCGGAACTCCGGCAAACGAGGTTATGCTCGTAGACCCGGCAGCTGCTATGATTAAGCTGACTGCAAAACAGCTCATGCTGGAGTCGGAGCGAATCGTATCGAACCAGACCGAGGCTATCTATGCTTCGCTGACGACCGGTTTCTCGAAGATGTACCAGGATGCTTCTATCCTCATCGATGCCACGAAGGACTTCGCAACTCAGGGATTCCCTGACTACATGAACGTAGACAACTACCTGACCGGTATCATCGAGTAACCTTCACAACTCAAACCTGGGAGCGGTATTATACCGCTCCCTTTAATCAATTTAACTATGGCAAGTCCCAAGTACATAAAACTTAATCCGAAGGCCAGTATCTTCTACGACCAGGCTTCCAAGATTAAGGTTCTCCGTAACGAAGTTGTGGAGATAACCGAAAAACAGTTCAACACTCGAGTAATCAAAGCAGCTATTGCAAACGGTTACCTTCAGGAAGCTAAGGCAGACGAGTTCAAGGCCGGCGGTGCAAAGGTTAATCCCCCTGCTCCTAAGAAGGAGGTAGACCTGGAAGCCGTTAAGAAGAAGTTCGAAGACCTCGCCGAGGCAGAAGAGGCTCCAGAGAAAATAAAGGAGCAGTTCAACATGGAAGAGCTGAAGGCCCTGGCCATCTCCCTGGAGATTGAGCCCGAAGAGGGTGATACCAAACTCGACCTGGTGAATGCTATCCTCTATGAGCTGAAGGACGAAGACTACGAGTAAGCTATGGAAACGGTAGATTTCTTATCTACCATAGTTGGACTCAATGCAAGGTTCAGGGCATTCGCTGATGAACTACCCAATGACTTTACAGTAACGTGGACATTTGGTGATGGGAAGACAGAATCACATGTAGGTGTGGTAACTGCTTCCCATCTTTATGAAACTCCTGGTGACTATGTTGTCAAGGTAACAATAACCAACAACGTAGGCGGAGCTAACCTTTCCAAGTCAAGAGTCATTGGAGTTAGTGATAAGGTAAATACCCAGTTGCCTGGCAGTATCTATGAGCTGATTGATACTTATATCCCTGAGGATATCTTCGGTAAACTTTCTCTTCAAGAGAAGCAACAGTTTATTGAAAAATGGCAGCTGTATATTCAGCCGCTAGTAAATCACGAAGTACCCATAGAGGAATTTAATAATGAGTTGTATTATGAAGCTCTAGAAAACCAGCTAATTATGGAATTGGCAGCCTATGATTTCATGGTTGTACAGATTTCATTGATGGTTGGTGCTACTGCAGAATCCGTTAAGGAGAGTAACTCATCCTCAAGTTCTGAATCCGAATCATCAGAGTCAAGCAAAGGTTCAGGTGAGGTTAAACGAATACAAACAGGTCCAACTGAGGTAGAATTCTTCAACGATACTGACTCTGAATCTAAAACCTCATCCAATGTTATTAAAGCAATGCAACCCGGCGGAGTTATTGATATACTCAAACAAAATCTATGTATGCTTGCTGAAAGACTTTCCATCTATCTACCTATTTGCCGTACGGTGAAGAAGGTAGTAGTTCCCAAAGTAGTTAACCACCGGAGGCCAGGACCACTCGATGGCCCAGACCCAGGCTTCCCCGTAAAGAAGTAGGGTATGGCACGGAGGAAAAGAATTACAAAAGGAGTATGGGACAGATACAAGGCCATTGTAAATGACTTTGTTGAAGTGGATGCAGGAAAACAACCTCTAATCTGGTTAAAGAGATTTGACCAGATTCTGTCTTACGGTGAAGATGTTGGTAATAACTACGAACCGTATTTTCTGGATGGCTTAATCCAGTATAACTATATAAGAACATGGCCTTCATTAAAAGAGACCGTCTCGGGTGAACTGGACGGTATCAATATCGTGTTATACGTAACCAAAAGGTCACTGGAAGAGAATGGACATATAACCAAAGAGGGATATTGGAACTTTGACTGGGCTCAGGATAAGTTTGTAATCAATGGTAAAGTATATTCTCCAACCGGTGATACTCAGGTTGCTCAGGCACATGATGAAGCTTTGCTCTTCTTCGTTGTACTGAAGAGAGAAACTCCGGAGGAAACGAAAAGGATACTCTCCTATATGGAGAACATCGATAAGTACGTAGAGCTGACCAAATACATTCTTGAACTGAGTGAAATAAATCATTACGAGGATGAAACCACAGTAAAGACCAATACGACTTTCAAAGTGAAACCCAAATAAAAAAAAAATGGCCGAAGTAAAACAGAACGGTGTAGTTGTCAGTCCGTCGACAGGTTCTGGTGATACTACTCTCCAAGTAAAAGCCGAAACCGTTAACCGTGGTAACCGTGTAGTTCAACTTGCTAGCTTCGAAGTAGAAGGTACTGGTGTTGTTATGAAGAAACAGTTAGTAGCAAGCCATCTCCCCGCAGCTGAGTTCATCGAGTTCGATAACAAGAAACCTGCGGTAGACAAGGGTGGTGGTACTATTACCTTAACTGGTAAGTCCAACTCCCAGAAGATTACCTTCTCTAAAGGTACTGGAAATATCATCAGTGCCGACATAGCGGCAATCAAGTTCACTGCAAACGGAGTCGAAGCTACAAGCGGTACTGCTATCCCGGGTGACCCGGGTGCAAAAGCAAAGTACAATTTCAGTTTAACTCTGACTGCAGCAGAGAATGAAACCATCGAAGCCCGTACACAGCAGATTATTGCAACGGCAAACGGTGGTCAGAGGGTAACGGCCACTCTGAACCAGACAGCTGGTGACCCCTTCATCGAAGTTGCACCGACCAAAATCGATGTGCCTCAGGATGGTTCGGCAGTTCAGGTCACTGTGGACACCAATACTACCTTTACGGTTACTCCCAAATCATAGTGCTAAGGAGTCTTGGTATAGCAGGGTGGGATATCTCTGCTATGCCCCTAAATTTAACTTTTAATGTATGGCAAAAATTACTATACCTTGGGATGATGGTTCCGGTGATAGCTTTTACATTGATTACACTGGGATAGAAGGAAGCTCTGAATCCCTTATAACTTCTGATACAAACCTAACCGGCGTAGAAAGAAGGAAAACTTTGATATTCAAGACTACAACAGCAAATGTAGGTACTGCACAACAAGCAGAAGCTTACTTAACAGTAGTTCAAAGAACTGATAGCTTGATAGTTGCTATGTTCGAAGGTGTAGTATCTATCTACGATGGCAAGAAGGCAGGTTACAAAATAGACGAAGCTCAGTACCTAAGGACACAGCTTGAGGGTTACATGAAAACTTCAGAAGACGAGAAAATATAATTAAAAGAGGAATAAGATATGGCAGAATTTCATGAGATTGGTAGTTCTCAGTTTACTGAGGTAACTCCAGCCGGTACTGAAAAAATTCAGATATCAGCCACACAGAAAACTTCTCTGCAGAAGATAGCTAATCTTTTCAAGGCTATGTCTGCAGCCTTAACAGGGTTCACCCCTCTCGGTAAAGGAGCTCCGAGTATAAATTCAAGCTCCACCATACTTCAGGCATTCCAAGCTCTGTATCAGTTGGTGGGTTCTGCAAAAGTAAAGATACTCGGTAATAATGGGTCTACTCCCGGATTTGTATCCTGGTCGGGTACTACTTGTTATGGTATTCTGTTTGATACCGCCGGTGAACAAGTGTACATCAGGAACAGTTGGACAATAAGCAATCCTTCAGGGCAAACTGATGCTCAGTGGATAGCTGCTATAAAAGCCGGTAAGGCCATTAAATTTGGTGGCAGCGGAAGTATAGCCGACTTAAAAATATCGGGTTGGTCGGATATTACTAAGTATGATGATGTCCAAAACCCTTACATTATTAATGGGGATACTCTGATAAATGCTCTGAGGAAGTTACAGTGGATGACTGGTAACAACACCATTAAGACCTTTGGTAATGTTTCTGGAGTAGGTATGATGTGGTGGGATGGGGATGCTCAAATGGACTTATTCACGGCTTTCTACTTCAAAATAGAGACACGTAAGTTGTATATCATTTTTAAAGATAACTTCTCTGAATTAGGTGCACAGGCTACCAATGACCAAATTATAAGCTACATTATATATAATGGAACTGGTATATACATAGATGATAATTACCGGGACCCTATGACATATACCAATCTTTCTTCAGGGCCTTTAACTATCAATGGTAGCTCAAGCGTTTGGTATACTGGTAGTACTAATCCAACGGTAACGGTCGATGGTAGGTCTTTTAATATTAAAAGACCTACGGCATGTTTTATATGCCCATATAATATAACTCCAAACTTTAAATCCTTATCAAATACAAATACAATATTACATCTTCCGAACTCCCCCACTGCGAGTCCCATTTCAGGTTACAGGGTGTATACTCTGTATTGTCAGAAAGTATCCCCTACAACTCAAACTCGTATAGTAGACAATACTAAAAATCATATTTTTATAAACTTAGATTGGTATAAATAAACTACATACCCCATGAAAATTTCAAAACTTGGCTGGTTATATATCGGCCTGCTTATTGTATCGGTAATAATTTTCTCCTGTATCTGGCGATGGCTGGATAATGGGCTGGTAGCATTCCTGCTCATCATATACCCGATAGCATATTTCATTGCTGGGTACTTTGCACATTATCTCAAGATAAAAGCAAAGGCTGACGCAAAGGAGAAATAGGCAATGTCTAGTATCCTAAAAGAACATTCCCATAAAACTAAGTTGGGCAAGTTCTTGCATACTCTGGTACATATCTTTTTGTATATTTGGCAATTACCACAAAACTTTGCCGGACTTATATACCGGATAGTTCTAAAAGGTGAGAAAAGAACCCTTAAACAAAGAAACACTGCTTTCTATGTGGCTCCCACAATGAATGGCGGTGTAAGTTTAGGAAACTACATCTTCCTTTCAGAGAAGTCCGGATTAAAAGAACCAGTATATGACCACGAGTTTGGCCATTGTATACAATCCCGAATTTTGGGTCCATTATATCTACCAACGGTTGGCCTATGTAGTGGCTTGCACTGCTTGTTCCACAACAGTGCTAATAACTACTACGACTTTTGGACAGAAAAATGGGCAAACAAACTCGGGGGAGTAGAAGGATATGCTGGTGAGTTCCATTATCACAAGGATGGTGTAATCAGAACTGCATATACAGAACTGAAAGCTTTTTACGGTAAACATTTTTAACAAATGGCAAGGAAGGTTAATATCACACTTCCCAAAGTATCTGACCTTGTTCTTCAGGTAAAGCTCAATGGTGAATGGCAAAAGGTAGAATCCTTAGTCAGTAACCTTGGGCCAAGTATGCAGAGGGGATATGATAAAGCCGTGAGTAAATTCTCACGCAACCTCCTTGCAATCGTAAAGAAGTCACTAACTTTGGGAATACCACCAGTAGGTGGAGGAGTAACATGGCAACCATTGGCTCCTTCAACCATCGAAAGGTATGGACAACACCCAATCTATAACCTGACTGGCCTGTATTCCAGGTCAGTTGGGTTGTTTAGATATAAATCGAGGGTTCTAATAGGATTACCCATTGGAACCAGACGCTCTTCACAGAAGAAGCTAACTATGAACCAACTAGCCATAATGTTGGAATTCGGTTCCAATGATGGTAGGATTCCACCCCGGCCCGTGTGGGCACCATCTCTCAAAGCCGCTGGTGGTAAGAATAAGCTCAAGCAACTTATCCTAACGGAGATACGTAAAGAACTTCAAAAGTATGGTGTAAGACCCAATCAAGTAAAATGGTAAATTCTCAGGAAATTATAGAGAGGTCCATATACGTGGCCTTATTAAACATGGCTATAAAGTTGGGCTACACTATAAACCCAGAAGACTATCTCCCAACAAGTGAAGCGAATGCAAAACGCTTCCAGGAAGACCTCAAAAAGATTACCGATGATAAGGGTTTCTACGTCGGTATATTTGGAGTGGGTAATAACCACTCCCGAGGTATTAAAGAAACCCCTCGTATTGTAGTTGATTCAGAAGGATTTTATCCTGGAGATATCGGACTACCGAAACAGGTAATCGAGAAAGAAGAGGGCATAGGCTACACTGCAACAGAAGTAGCCTTTGAAACCCTATCACAATACATGAACATACGGCTGTGTGCACACTCTGCAGAACACATGAGATTGTTGCATCAGATTATGTTCTGGGCAGTTCCTCAAAGAGGCTACCTAAAACCCTACGATGAGCCCAAGTTTTTATTCACGGGAAATATATTCCTCCGGATAGTTAATTTTTATAACATGCCGGATTTGGATAACGGGTTAATGGAAAAGGTATATCAATTTGAAGTACAGGATTGCCTCTTAGAGGGAAATACTCCCCCAGAGGTAATTACTCCAATAAAAGATATTTCTGTGCTTCTAGAAAATGCCGATTACACTATGAAGGTTCCCAAAGAACCCGACCCCCCCCTACCACCTATCAATAAAGGTTCATACTTTAAGGTTCGTGGAGGTGGCTTCTTAAAGACCAATTCCGGACAAAAGATAAAAATTATAGAAAACAATGGCAGACTTTGAATCAAAGTACACAGGTCTGGAGATTGAATCTATATTGGACTATGCCCATCGTCAGAAGTATAAGGTAAACCTTGAAATTCAGGGTATGCCAAGAACTAAAGATGATGGCTCACTCCAGTATGATGGAAGAACTCCATACGTTGTGATATCAGGACTACCCGAGAATGTGGACCTGAATCAGGTAAAGATAAAACTATTCCGAAGAGGTGTATTCCAACGCAATCACAAGTATACATTACCCGGGACACCTCCGAGAGAAACATCAACACACTACAAACAGAGAGGGTGGATTCATCCCAGACATGGTTCTGTACCCCACAGGTGGTACGAGAATTTTATACCTCCGTATGGGGTTGGAGAAAGTGCAGAACATCGTAATATCCTATCTGAGTTCAATCCAGCTAACTACAATGGTGGGATGATAACTCCAGTATCACACCCAGATATAGATAGCAATACAGTATCAGACTGGGCTTACATACTCGGAGCTTACGGTAGTATACAAGTACAAGGTAAAACAGTAGAAGTAAAATATGGTATAGGGAAGAGAAGTACTTCGAAAGACTCTACTGCACATGCCGAAGGTAATCCGAAATGTGCTTTATCTAAACCATACTATGGAGTATTTGGTATGGCCGTATACTACCAAGAAACAAGGGTATCCCCGATAGTACCTTTCAACGTAAGTGTTGCTATCATGTTCGACGGTATTAACCCTCAAGTATCAAGGTCAAAGATATACATATCAATGTTCTAAGATAACTATATTAGTATACTGGTGACGAGAAAGGGACAACGCCTAATTGGCTGGTGCAAATACCTAGAGCCTTTTTGGCATAGGTTGGTTCGGTCACCACACCACCCTCACAGCAATGTGGGGGTGGCTTCTTTGAATATGCTAACTAATCAAACGTATGACTAAAGAAGAGTTAAAAAACCTAATAACGGAAGTTGTTAGGAAAAACGACATGAGAAATCGTCATGGTAAAAACCTCCAAGATGTACTCATGGGTATTTTGGATTATATAGATTCAAATATATCTTCTTATGATACCGATGGCAATGTAGTATCGAAAAAAGAGGTTCAAACTGTTAGGTACTGATGAGAATGGTGATACTTATCTACTTATTGCCTTAAACCGTTATCCTAGCGAAGACGGTAGTAATAAATATGCTACCGAGGTAGGTTCTACTAAAATACATCTGACTCTGAATACCAGTGAGGAATCCAAATATGGTAACAAGGTTCAGGTGGATACTCCCAGCGGAGAAAAAATTCTGGTATATTCAGAGGAGACCCAAGAATAAAGAATTCAATTAACCTTAATCAATAACAATATGCCACAGACTCCAAGAGTTAGGTTCAACTTCAAGAACCTAAATGTACAATCGAGTGTGCCTCTGTTGGGCGTAATCAACATGGTAGCTCGTACTACCAAGGGCCCGTTCGAAGACCCTCAGGACCTGATTTCAAGCCCCTCACAGTTCGCTCGCATCTTCGGTTCGGAAATAGTTCCGGATGGTTCGGTATCGAACATACTTAAAGCCCTTGAAATGGGTGCAAAAGTCCGGGTATCCCGAGTAGCTGGTAAGGGGGCTACTTACGGATGGGCAAAACCCATGACTGTAACTAGGTCAGAGGGACGGGCAGTACCTTCGGTAACTGTTCCTGACGGGTCTTCCGTAATCTCTATAGTAATCTCCGACCCGAGTGGTGCTGAGAACAGCCTGACTATGCACATGGCTATCCGTACTAAGGAAGCAGGTTCCCCGGTATTGGATTATACGGGATTAAATCTCAACCGTCCTTTCTATCTGAAACTGAATATGTCCACGGAACCAACTCTCCGTGCAAGCATTATTCAGTACGGTGCAAGGGATGAAATCTCCAATGTACCCACTTCTGACAGCATACTTAATGAAATGCTGTTCTTCTCGGCTGTATCTGCAAACACCACCGATGGAGTAACTAACCCCTCTATCAACGTGAATACTCTCCAGAACTTCCTGGACAATGCTCCTAATATTACCTTCGAAGCCATTAAGGGTAAAGAAGGAGATGGACAGGGTACTATGAAGAGCCTGGCTACCGGTATCCAAACAATGGAAGATATCATATCTATTCTTCGTCAGTTCTCTAATTGGAACTCGATGATTACTATAGGTAAGATTACTTCCGGAACTGTAGGTGCCGATGAACCCAGTGATTCAAATGTATACATGGAATGCTCGGAGGGTAGTGCAGGTACAACTCCTACGGCTAATGAGTGGCTTTCAGCTTATCAGGCCAGCAAAGCTTACTACGAAGCATACTCGGTAATCCTTTCCCATATCCATCAGCATCTGCCCGATGACTACACAAAAGTGTATATATCGGTAGGAACGGATGTTCACAATACGTTCGAGAACATGCTGTATGTGGAGGTACCGAAATATGCTCCGGGCACTCGTACACCAGCCACGGTAGCAGAGACTCTCTCTGCTCTGAAAAACCTGGTACAGACTATCGGGGCAAAGAAGGAAGTAGCATACTTCGGCGGTGGTATCAAGTACTACAACGAAAACGGTTCTCTCCAGAAATGCGATGTACTTGGTTCGGTAGCCGGACTGGATGCAACATGTGCTTCTACATACGGACCGTGGTATTCGTTCTCTGGCATGAATCGTGGTGTAATAACCTCGGCACTCGGACCGGTAATGAAGAATCTGGGAGGTCCTGCTGATGTAGATACTCTTAACGAGTTCGCTCAGTGGTACATGAACCTGTTCGTAATCAAGAACACTCGTACTCAGGGTCAGCGAACTATGCTTTGGCATGGTTTCACCTCTAATCCGGTGGATGATTCCGAGAAATTCATTTCCATTGTACGTCTCAACTTGTATCTGAAGAAGAATCTCCGGCCTATTCTGGAGAGCTACATCGAAGAGCCAAATACCTTCGAGTCGTGGAAAAGAATATACCACGAAGCAAAGGATATTCTGGACGACCTGCAAACCCGCAATGCCATTACCTCATACAAGTGGCTGGGTGACCAGGATGCTCAGAGCTACGAAGACCTTCAGGTTAACAACGAGGCCGATGTCCGCCAGGGTAAGTACAAGGCTCAGCTGAAGTACAAAGAAGTTGTTCCAATGCAGGACATCGAAATGGATGTCATCATCGACATTGCTATGAATAAGAGCACCGGTGAAATATCCATCTCTGCCCAGTAAAACTAACCAATAAATAAGATAATACTATGGCAGGAGCTAAAGTAAAAAACCCGAGGAAGAAGTTTTTATGGCAAATCATATTTGTCAAGCATCCAATAAACGCATTCCTCTTTCAGAAGGTGGGTATTCCCGAAATCAGTATTGAACAGGTATCACACGGGGATGTAAACTACGATGTAAAAACAGGCGGCCGGGTATCTGTGGGAAACCTAACTGCTTCAAAGTTGGAAACAACTTCGGGCTCTGATACCTGGTTATGGGACTGGCTGATGTCGGTTCAGGATATGCTGCTCGGTGGAGGTTTAACCCCAAGTCAGTATAAGGAAACAGTACTCATCAACGAGCTGGCCGAGGATGGCGTATCTATCCTTAACTCTTGGACTTGTACCGGAGTATGGCCTTGCAAGGTAAATGGACAGGACTTAGACCGAATGAGTTCGGACAACACTCTGGAGGAACTTGAGTTCTCTGTAGATACTTGCGAGAAGCTGTAATAAGTTAATCACCAAGGGAGAGCTCTGCAATGAACTCTCCCTTTTTTCGTTATCAAAGATTATATTAATCGGAATACACTTAACAACTCAACAACATGGAAGACCAAACTCTTTACGGTAAGAAATTTACCTTCAAACTCCCCAGCGGTTACGAAGTAACCATAAGGGAACAAAATGGAGAGGATGATGACATCCTCTCAAACCCCGTAGATGCCAGAACATTCATGAACATTTCTAAGTTCATTTCTGGTATCGTAACTGACACAGACATTACAGCAAATAGATTGCTGAGTGCAGAGGATGTACAGAAGATGCCATCACTTGACCGATATGCAATCATGTTGAACTCACGAATCTTCTCATTGGGCAAGATTCTTGATTTCCGTTATGATTGGGAAGGCCCAGCAGAGGGTCAGGTACGAACTGTAGACTACGAAGTAGACCTTCAGGAAGAGTTCCTCTTCGACTACGGTACAATCCCAACTATGGAAGAGATGGAAGCAAAGCCCAATGCAATTCCTTTCTATCCGGTACCAAAGCAAAGCAAGGGTATTCAGATAACTACCAAAAGCGGTAAAGAGCTTTGCTTCGACCTACTCAGTGCAGAGGGTGAATCCTATGTAATGAATCTACCAGCAAAGGAGAGAACGAAGAATCAGGAACTGGTTGCACGTAACCTCCAACTGAAGGTGGGAGAAAACTACGAGCCGGTAAAGAACTTCCGACTCTTTTCTTCTCATGATATGATGGATATCCGTTCTGCAGTCAAAGGCATGGACCCCGTATTCAACGGTACTACTCAAATCGAGGACCCGGAAACGAAACAGAGAATCATGGTACCGGTAATGGCTGTGGATAATTTTTTCTACCCCAGGGAGAGCTAGAGGATGTATATTTATACATAATAAAGGCAAAGATTAGTATTGACTTTAATACTCTAGCAAAACTCCCCTGGCGGCGCAGGAAGAAATTTATAGAAGCCGCCTCCAATTATTATGAACAACTTGAAAAGGAGATGGCCCATTCTTAGGGCCATCTCTCTTTTGTTCGTTAAATCTGAAACTATATGGCTTTTACAAGTGGTAGTCCTTCTGCAGGACAACTCGAGATAGGCGTAGCTCTTGTCCTTCAGGATAGGTTTTCAAATCAGGCAAGAGAAGCCAGCTCGGTTATACAAGGTTTACATAGGGATGCCAAAAATGCTGTACAGGCTAACTTAACTGCAGTTCAGGCGTACGCTAACATGGCAAGTGGTGTAGCTAACTCAATTGTGTCAACGTTAACTACTACCATTGAGACTGGAGCAGACTTCATTGACATAATGACTACCGTAGGTGCTATCTCGGGAGCCACCGAAAACCAAATATCTGGGTTATCAGAAACAGCTCAGACATTGGGTTTAAGGACCATGTTCATGTCAAGGGATATAGCTTCAGGTATGAAATACTTGGCAATGGCCGGTAATGATGCAAATCAGATTCAGGAAATGATATCTGGTGCTGCTATGATGGCCAATGCTACCAGCATGGAATTGGGAGGTAAAGGAGGTACTGCCGACTTATTAACCAATATCATGAGGACCTTCAAACTTGAGGGTCAACAGGCTGCTGATATAGTTGGTGACCAGCTTACTAAAGCTGCCATGTCATCCAACGTATCAATGACTGACTTAGCTGAGTCAATCAAATACTCGGCTGCATCGATGGTAACTCTGAAACAACAGTTACCACAAGTAGCTGCAATGATTGGTACCTTAGGTAATGCAGGTATACAAGGTTCCATGGCAGGTACTTCTATACGAAATATGGCTGACTACCTGACCCAGTCTATAACCAACCCTAACTTCAAAGGAGCTAAAGCCCTGGCAAAACTGGGACTGGGTAAACAGGACTTTGTAGATGCTAACGGAGACCTTCAGGACTTTGCTGTCATATTGGAAAAGATTGGTACAGCTACTCAGGGTTTATCTACTGTAGACCAGAATGCGGTATTCAAGAGTATCTTCGGTGTACGTGGTATGCGTGCAGCAGTTGCAATCATGCGGGATACCGAGGGTTACTTTGACCTGCTAAACAAGATACAAAACAATTCTGCCGGGTTTGCTGAAGAGGTAGTGGGAAAACGAATGGAAACTCTTGCAGGTAAGATTGATATTGTTCAGTCTGCTGCAGAGAACCTTATGACTACCTTTAGTGAGGCACTTGGTAAGAATCCTATAATAAGGGGATTCCTCGATATGGTGGGTTGGGCAATATCTCAACTCCGAGATTTGATGGCAACTCCTTTCGGACCTTGGATAGCCGGATTTGCTGCTATTGCGGCTGTCGGGTTAAAGATAGGTTCTATCTGGATGGGACTAAGAGCTCGTTGGTTATTACTCAACGGAGACTCTCAGGTTTCATTCCGAACCATGGTAAGACTCATGATAGGAGGATGGAATCAAGCCACCATATCTGCTCAGGGTTATCTCAACATGGAGAGAGCTATCCTGGCTCAAAGGGAGGCTGGTATTGAGGCAAGTGTTGCAACCGTAGCTGCTATGGGAGGTATGCCTGCTTACTACTACAATGGCAACATTCCAGCAAAAATGGGAGCTAATGGTAGGTATTATGCAAATACTGGTAGAGGAGCTTTTGGATGGACTCCTGTACCGGCAGCTATGGTAACTACTACTAATGTAAGTAAGATGACCCGTAGTCTTATGGGAGGTGCTGGAGCTGCAGCTGGTGCTGCATCCAGAGGTGCTCTTGCTTCTGTAGGCAGAGGATTACTCGGATTCGGTTCAAGAATAGTAGGCTTATTTGGTGGTCCACTTGGATTAGCTATCACAGGTATATCCATATTCGGACCAATGATATACAGTGCTATCAAAGGTAATAAGTCTGCTCAGGATGAAAATACCAGGGCTACAAATGACTTAGCATCAGCCATCAAAGCTAGCCGAGAAGGATATAAACAAAAGGATAATCTTCAAATGCTAACTATACAAGAGATGAGATGGTTAGTGCAGACTCTCGGATTATATGCTGAAAGACTCAATCAACGAGATAATAAGGGTACTCACTTAACTATCAATATGGATGGTAAGAAGTTCCTTGAGGAGTATCTCGGAGATAGGGATGCAGAAATAAATGTAGCAGCTGGAGTAAACTAAACAATTATGGCATCACTCATAGGAAAGCCTGTTGGAAAGGTAGCTCAAGAAATAACAGAACTTGAGCAGGGGAGAATATTCCAATCTCCCCTTAATAAGGTATGGAGAGCCCTGATACTCATTAACAGGGCTACTTCTCCAATGGCTAAGGCAGAACCAAATAAACTTGGAAAAGTATATGAGGCTCAAAATGCACATGTAGCCAGGGAAGGTTCTTATTCATTAGCTCAAACTCAAAGCGAATGGTATCAAAACATAATTGCTGCAAAGACAGCAGGTATTAACCCCGATGAATTACTTAAGGCTAAGTCTGTAGATTATACCATAGCCAACAAGTTTACTTCGGAACTCATTAAGAACGATATTGTAATTGCTAATTTGAATGTATCACCTGCAATCAGTTTAGTAATTCAAAATCGTCCTGACAGATTGAGGGTAGAGCCTGCTGCAACTTGGGCAGCAGTTAAATCCATGGGTCGTAACAATCCTTTCTACTTCTACACGGGGGGAGAAGACACTATAACTTTTGATATCTCTTGGTATTCAGTAGATGCGGACCACAGAGATGATGTGGTTAATAAATGCCGACTCTTGGAATCATGGGCAAGAGCCGATGGGTATTCAGCATCACCTCCTACATTACGTATCCAGTGGGGTAATTCGGGGTTATTCGAAGATGACCTCTTCATACTGGCTGCAGCTCCTTATGAGCTGACTCACTTCCAGAATGCTTCTCGTATGATGAGGAGGTACGATAATGACCCAGATACCGGCCAGAGGATAACTAATACGGTTAGCCAACCTTATAATCTTAAGCTATTGCCTAACTGTGCAACTCAAACCCTCACTTTCAAAAGGGTAACTAAGAACAACAGAACCTGGGAGGAAATCATCCCTGCTAGTAAGTTGCAATATACTCCTGGAGTAATTATAGATGGTGGGGAGGTAGATTCTCTAGAAAATTCCGATACCGAGAGAATAGGCACACAAAATTAAATTATTATGGTAACTATTCCTGGAACAAGTCCCTATGAGGACAGTTATGTAATAAAGTTTCATGATGGGGATATATCCCTGGAAAGAAATATCTCATCCATATCTTCTGACCATATAATCCATTCGGTACTGGAAGGAGAAACCATACAGAACATTGCTTTCAAGTATTATGGAGATTCTGGGATGTGGGGAGTCATTGCAGATGCCAATGATATACTAAATCCTTTTGAAGACCTTCATGCTGATATGGAGTTAATCATTCCTAATTATGGAGGATAGCAAACCCATTCTCGTAAACGGTAATGGTACACCATACCTGGCTATATTCGATGGGGCAGGTTCTCCTATTATGGATGAATTCAATGGTCTGCCCATCGGTATGGAAGTCGAGAACTTTAACTACAAATATACTGAAGGTAAAGGTGACAAAGGTAAGTTTACTATAGTAACTGACTTTGTAGGGATTGTAGACCATCCCTCTCTACAATTCAAGATGCCTTTGAAGATACAGTGGGGATGGATATTCAGCGATAGCTCTTTCAAATCTGGTCCTGTAAGATTAGTGAATGTAAAGAGTCATCAAATAGAATTCACTCCCGAGGGGGTAAAGTTTACCATAGAGTTTGCAGATGCAAAAATGTTCTTGGAAGCTGAGCCTTCTAAGTTTGTGGGCAATAAAACTGAATATCTGGATGTCTTTAAGGAGTTAGCACTCGGTAAGATGCCGTTAATAGTGACTGACTATGCAGAGAAAGCTGGTACGGCTTTGGTGATAACCGATAATCAACCTTGTGATGGCAAAACAGAGCAACGAGAAAAGTAAGCCTTGCTTACCTTGCTATATGAAAATACAAAGCTCCGAGAAATTGGATGATGGGTTGGTAGGGGTAAACATACTTAAGCTATCCCCGGAGAACTTATCTAAACCAGCACAGGACCCAGATAGATATAAGTTGAGAACGATACCGGCTACATTCGCAGAGGGTACTGCAATTGTGGGTTCGGCAACCTTCTTAAACAAATACTCTCAGTTAGTGGGCATAGCTAAAGCCATGTCTGGTGGTCCTAACTTTGTGGACACTCGTGATAACCAAGTAGAGATACATAATGGTAAGCAATCCGGTAAAGCTGTATTTGTATATACCTATGCAGGTGGAACCGGAGAATTGCTTGAGTTCAGGGTTCAAACTAAATACGTTCAAAGTATAGAAGCTGGTAAAGCCTCAAGTGTTGACCCTGATACTAAAACTATTGAAACAGACGTAGTACAATGTGTACCTACGAATGATGACCCTTGTAAGCCAGATGCTTATGTAAGAGAGAACAAACCTGACCTTCTAAGGTTCCAAAGGGATGTAACTCGTATGGCAAAAGTTGAAAGGGCTGTAGTACCCAGTACATCGGTATGTAGGGAGATAAGGAGTACTACTCCAAAACCCCCGGTATATGAATCCCCTACTGATGCTCAGCAGAAGATAGCTTCAAATCCATCTTTAACTAAAGAGGAGGTAAAAGCATACAACTCTCAGCTTGAGTCAGAGTGGAAGAAGTATCTGGATGGGTTAAAGGAATTTGAAGATGCCATACGTTCGGGTAAAACCAATGTAGGACTTCCCCAACCTCCAGATGAGGTATCTGACTTTGTAATCAAGAGGAAGGTAAGAGTATTACTCAATCCTCATGACTATGTGCCCGAGAAATACAAACACCTGTATGGTGGTAACAAAGCTTTCTGGAAAATGGGATTTCGAGCATTGGAGGAAAGAAGTGATATAACCATCATATACCCAGCTAACGGTAAGTACAGTCCAGGTAACAACTACGATACTCCAGGTGATAAAGTGCTTGCTGAAATGGAGGTTGAGATACAAGTACCTGGTGTACGAGTAGTATCTGACCCTTTGTTTGCAACTCTCGGTGACTTCATGGCCAATGATATCATTGAGTCAGTAAACAGTCAGATTAAATCTAAGGCTAAGTTTGTTGGTAACCCCAACATGAAATCTTCTCAGATTATCGAAATTAAGAATGTCGGTCAAAGGTATTCTGGAGATTGGTATGCTAAGGAGGTAGAACATAGCTTCGATACTGGCGGGTATTTTACCGAGGTTACTTTCGAAAAGAAATCTCGAAACTCTATACTGAACAAGATATCTACTTCTGTCAATATGCAGGAGGTATTCCAGAAAGCCCATGATGTGGCAGAGGAATCTTACACTACAGATGCTTGGAAGATACCGAGTCAAATCAAAGCTGAGGTGGAGAAATACAGAGAGTCATCCTGGAAGAAGGGTGAGAAAGAAAATCCCAGAAGAGCTGGTCGTCAGATTGTGGTTCAACAGGATGCCGATAACCCAGCTGACTACCAAATCTTTGAGGCAAACACTGACTTTCAAGTAGGTAGAAACATAAGTCCTAAAGAACAATGACCTTATACGAACTAATTCAGCAGAGAGGTATAGAGGCAATCGGTAGGTTCTACTCTACATATCGAGGGGTTGTTATAACCAATGATGACCCGGACTCTCAGAATAAGGTATGTATATATCTGCCAAGTATTTTGAGGGGAGTGGAGGTATGGGCATATCCAAAACACCAGCAAGGTGGACCTGGTTCAGGGTTTAAGTGGTTATCTCCAAGAGAGGGTTCTATAGTATATGTAGAATTCGAGAATGGAGACCCAAGACACCCACTTTGGTCTTATCATGGTTGGGCAATAGGTGAAATGCCAGAAGAACTTAACAAGCCTCATGTACTTGGGTTTATAACCCCAAAAGGTAATAAGATTATACTGGATGAAAGTGAAACGGGAGTATTAACTGCAATAATCCAACAGGATATTGTTGTTAAAGCTCTAGAGGGCAACATAAACGTCGATGCGGAGCAAATTATAATGCAGAGCGGGGAAGTTGGTATTCCCGAATCCACTTCAGTAGTAGAAAGAATAAACACTATAGAGAAAGACATCAATAACCTTAAACAGGTATTCTCATCCTGGACTCCAAAGCCTCAGGATGGAGGTGCTTCTCTAAAAGCCTCTGCTTCATCATGGTTTGGAAGTCAACTAATTGAAACCCAGGTGGAGGATATCGAGAGTGAAACAATTAAACAACCTAACTAATGGCAAACTATAATCAACTCAACACAATTGGTAGTGGTGCTTATTTCCCGGTAAAGCTAACTCAGGCTATTGGGAGTGATGGTAAACCAGAAACAGTACAGTTGCCTGATGGAAGGACAGTACCTAAAATTGGGTGGTATATATTGCATGGGGATGTAGCTTTGATAAAGCAGAATCTAACCGCAATACTCACCTATCAAATCGGTCAAAGATTCCGACAAGAAGATTTTGGTTCTCGAACTTGGGAATGCCTTGAAGAGCCTAACACAAGTGCCCTTAATCTGATGATTAAGAACTTTGTAAAGGATGGCATAGCAGCTTGGGAACCTCGAATAACTGCTCTTAAGGTATTTGCTCTGAAACCCACTAAAGAGTCCATACGACTCTTGATATATTTCAAGATACAGAACTCTCAGAAGGTAGAAGAGCTGAACTTTCAATATAACTTAAATAACTCAACAACAAATGTCTACTAGCAACCCTTGGCTTACTCCCTTTCAGAGGTCATACAATGACATAAAAGCCAAACTAATTCAATCTCTGAATGAAAGGGTTCCAGAGATTACTGATATGAGTGAGGGTAATATATTTATCCTTACACTCTCAATCTTTGCAGGTATTGCAGAGGTGATACATTACTACATTGATGGTATGGCAAGGGAAGCATTCCTTCCAACCTGTAGAAGGTACTCATCTTTGTATAAACATGCAAAGCTGGTAGACTACCATATCAAATCAGCTATACCATCTTCTGTAGATTTAACGGTATACATGCAAGACGGTAGCCCTTTCCCGGTAGATATATCTGTTCCCCAGAATACCGTTTTTAATTCAAAGGACGGTAAACAATGGATAACTACCAGGAATGTAACTATAGAGAAAGGGACCTACACTTATAAAATTCCGGTAGCTCAAAAGGAGGTAGTTGCCGAAGTAGAACTCGGTACATACACTTCTCATGATATTATCATCACTCTGGGTGATTTGCCTACGGATAAGAAGTATGTAGAAGGTTCTATGGTACTTACCATAGGTGGAGAGGCTTGGACTCTGGTAGATACCTTTGCTTATTCAGGTCCTGGTGATAAGGTATACAAGGTAGAGCTTGACAGTACTCTGAAACCTTATCTGGTATTCGGGGATGGTCAGTTTGGTAGGAAGCCCACCATAGGTTCTCAAATCAAGGGTCAGTACTACCTGACTTACGGTTCTAATGGTAATATTCCGGCTAACCAATTCGATAAAGTGCCAGAAGTGATGACTGATGTAACTTCTGGACTTACTTTGACAAACACTATAGCTGCAACCGGAGGCTCAGATTATGAGGACTTCGATACGTTGAAAGAGCATATCCCACTCAGTATCAAAACTCTCGGAGTGGCAATTACCAAAGAAGATTACGAGGCAATAGCTATGCTTATCGACGGTGTGGATAAATCCTACTGTAACTACATTTGTGGTAAATATGTAGAGATATACATTACCCCAGATGGAGGTTCCGAAGCAAGCACTGAGCTTATCAACAATGTAAAGCAGAGGATGGAATCTTCTAAGGTACTTACTACCAGGGTAAGTGTATATTCTACACATGCTGCCAAGATATACCTGTCAGCAACTATAACCGGCCGGAAGTCTTTCAAGTCAATAGATATAAGCAATCAAGTGAAGAAAGCTTTACTGGATGCCTATAACTATCAGAACTCTGATATCAACAAACCGGTAAGACAGTCTGACCTGTATGCTCTTATGGATAATCAACCCATGGTTGACTTCCTAACTATAACTGAGTTGTACTTACTGCCTTATCCGATAGCTATAAATATCAACTCACAAAATACGGAGGAGATAGTATCGGTACCCGCTCTAAACATAACCTATTTCAAGATGCTGTCATTTGCTACAGCAACTCCTGAAACAGATTATGAGAACTGTTACATTAAAACAGTAATCGAGGATGGTAATGCTTTCTATCGGATATATGCTAACAAGGACCTTTCAGGAAATGCTTTGTATGGCCAGTATGGTAAACCTCTTGAGGTATCCCTGACCAAGTCGAAATTCAGCTTAACCATCAACTTACCGGTTGAGAATGCAAACTATGAAAATGGGACCGTATATCAACTAACTACACAACCAATGGGTAGTGGAGGAAAGCTGGTAGACCTTATCCCTCATAATTACAATATCCCAACTATCAGTTCGGATAACATAACTCTTACAATCAATGAAGTGGTTTAATCCAGCTAAAAGGTTCTTCAGGGATTACATCTTCAGTAACCTATTCGACCATTACTATAAAGCCAATGATACTTATCAGGATTCAGAAGGCAAGGGTATATTCGAAAGGTTCATAGATGTATGTTCAGGTTATTTCGATACTGAAGTAATGCCCGATATAGATAATTTCATGGAATGTCTGGATGTGGATAAAGCCAATCCGATATTCCTGAATTATCTTTGGGAATACTTTGGGTTCATCCCCTATGCCTATGGCGTACTTACTAAGGGAGAACCATATACAGAGGAGAATCTAGAGAATTGGGTAAAAGAGGACAGGGGTTTTCCTACCGCTGATTTCCGATTAGTTCTAAGATACGCCATATCTTTATATAAGATACGAGGTACTCGACGGTTTTATGAAATATTAGGCCGATTTTATGGAGTAACCTTTACTCTCACCGAAGTAGATGAAGGAACAAAACAAGCTGTTGCCCAGGCAATAGGAGATGGTTCTGTAAACTATGACACTATCTCTCACTTCGATACTCCATCAGCTACATACGATACCGAGACAGATTGCTGGGAATGCGTACCAATGATTCTCACTATTGGTATACCAAAGGGTCAATGGGACTTTATGTTAAAGAGGGACAAGGAAATTCAGGAACAACTCCTGGAAGAGTGGAAGCTAATGAACCCAGATGCAACTGAGGAAGAGATTCAGGCTGCAAAGGAACAAATAGAATCAGAACATCCCTCTGATTACAGTGATAAGGTACGAGAGACTTTGGTAAACCTTGTCAACAAATACCTTCCAGTAAATGTAAAGTATTTCGAACCAAAAGATAGTTCAGTAGTATTCGAACAAACCTCAGTAGTAATCTATATTGTATATGCTTAGTATGCCTTTAATCTCATTTCTATTCTCAACTGCTCAAGAAGACCCTAAGTTGGACCATGCAGTTCAGTCGCTAACCAAATCTTCTATCGAGTTAGCTGAAGCAGCCTCCAACTACGGAGCTCTAAAAGTAATCTTCGGTATCTTCATGGTATTGGTCATTGTAATGGTAATGATGTTTATATACACTATCTGGAACCTAAACAAGAAGATATCTATAGTATCTGAATCTTCACAACATGTAGAGGAGTTCTTCGACGGGGCAGCTGATTCTATGGTGGGTATAACCGAGGCTCAAATACTGATTCGCAGGGAGTTCAATTGTTTGGGCCATATATTAAAGTATACCATACTACGAATAAGATTAGAGAACCATATAGACAACAAGGAGTCTACAATAAAGAAAGTGGAAAGCTTAGTAAACAATGAATATTCTGAGCTATGCGGACTACTTTCTAACTTCACTTGTAATGGTAAATCTCTCTCAAATATCTTTGAGCCTCAGGATAACGAGGCAATAAAAGATTTGGTAATAGAACAGATATACATACCTAAGGACCAGTTCTCCATTTCAAACATGGACCAATCTGTAAGTATATATCTCAACGAATTAAAACTAATATACCTTAAAAAATTATAACTATGGCACGAAGATTATTGCCTATTATCGACTTTGCTCATGGGTCTGATGTAGCAGGAAAACAATCTCCAGACGGTAGACATAAAGAATATCTCTGGAGTCGTAAAGTGGGAAAAGCTTTGGCAGAGCGTCTCGAGCAAGAGGGATTCGAGGTAGCTTTCACTAATACCGGGGACACCGAAATCGGGCTGTCTAGAAGAAAAGAAATTGCAAACAAATTAGATACTCCCCGAGGGGGTGCAAAGTTTCTGATTTCACTCCATAACAATGCTGCAGGTATGGGGAGTGAGTGGTGCACTGCAAGGGGTTTTGAAATATATACCACCAAGGGTCAAACTCGTTCGGATTTATTTGCCACGGTGATATTCGAACAGTTACAAGAAGACTTCCCAATTACTGACGGTTATAAATATCGGATAGACCCATCTGATGGAGACCCTGACAAGGAAGCAAACTTCACTGTTCTCATGGGTAATAACTATTGGGGAGTACTTCTCGAGTGGTTATTCCAGGATAATCCATATGATGTGGCATTACTCGAAAATGAGATTGTAAACCGGAAATTGGTAGAATCTCTCACCAAAGCCATCATCTTCATCGATGAAAATCTCGACAAATTAAAGTTGTAAGCCATGGCACAGAAGAATGAAACCGAAGTTGTAAATGGTGTAGTACAACCAAGGTTCTATCAGGTGTACGGTGACTTGATAGAGTCTAAAGAGGTTATGGAACCTCTTGCTATAATGGGGGGTACAGGACCTATTTGTGGCTTCGACTGGGTAGATACTACCCAACAGAACATAACCATAACCAGTATCTTCAAAAGGTCTGGTACTATGCCTTCGGGGATAGGCAATATCTTAGGCAAAGCCAGGAGAGTATTTCTTTCTAACAAAGATAACACTGCCGGCCAGGTATTCAATGCCTATACTACTCCAGACGGCTTATGTCATATAGCCCCTGACACTCTTACTTTCACAGGTGTAAGACCTGATGGGGGTTGGCCAAGCTTAACTAATCCTCAGAAGTTGGTAGCTTTTACAGTAAAAGCGTCCCATACTTATCGTCAAGATGGTAGTGAGAATCCACCGAGCATATCCAATTTTGGATGTGGGTTGATAACTTTCGATGATGTATATGGGTTGGAGGAAATACTTTCTTGGGGGTATGAAAAAATGTTAAGTCTGTTAGAGTCTTCTAACATACCTTTCAATAAAAATACAGACACTCTCATAGGAATATACTTGGTAGGTTGGAGACCCGAATGGGACAGTGATGGAGTAAGCCTTAGGTATAAGGATATTATGGCATCGCTGAACTATACTCTTTGCTTAGTACCCTATAACGGTCAGTTCCCTGTAAAACCATACGGACTCAATCCTCTGGACCTACTCGACTTGAAGAGTCGAGTTAAGGCTTTGGAGGAGAGTACGGTTCCTACTGATGTAAGTGTATTGACTCGGTACTTAAACACTCAGATGAACAGTCAGGGTAAGGGTATAGAGATAGAGTACTCCATTAGTCAGAGAGATGACTACGACGTATATACTTTTAGCAAGTTGGTTATCAACGGGTGTGTATTGGCTAAGCCCTCAGCTCCAGTAAGCAAAGAGATAGGACATCAATGGAGAGAAAGTAATCCTTGTATATGTATATATACTACGGCATCTGTATTAACTAACGCTTCTCTTCATTCAATCCAATGGGGTATAAAGAGTGGATATCCACATGGGGATACTGAAGCAGAACTTTGGGATGGTTCCTTCGATAAGTCAAGTATGAGTTTACCGAGTACTACTACTTTGGTGGCAGTATTCGAAATAAGTTCTCCAGATGTAACTACTTCAGTACTCCCGGGACATGCCTACAGCCTTCTCAACAATGAAAAGGTAGATGGTCTTACAAGGGCCATACTCGGATTGTTTAGGTATACCTTCGAGAAAGGTAATACTGGTTTAGATACCAGCGTAGAGCAAACTACCTCAGGAAGCGGTGGTACTCGGTCAAGGTTAACGGTAGATGCTCATTACCATAATGGAGTGGCAGTATTTGACTTAACCGAGATTATGTTCCCCGGATGTCCGTCCTTTAAAGATGTGGCTGTGAACGTGACCGACCTGTTAACTGCTAAAGATTCAAGGTGGGGTCCTATCTTAACTCAAATAGCTAAAAAGTATTCCTCGGGTACTTATGGATATGGGCCATATATGCAGAAGTATGGTGATACAGCTTACTACATTGAAATCCATCCAAACCTCTTTACTACAAGTGATCTGGAATCGTTCAAGGTAACGGTATCCGGAAACAATGGTACTTCTAGCAGTGATTTAAGGGCTTATAAAGTACAACTTACCTTTGTAGTGGGCGATGTTGGAAAGAATACTCTTACCAATGATGCGCGCCTACTTTTGGCATGTATTAACAATCCTTTCAAATCGAATTATTAAACTGAACCCTAGTTGAGTTGGTTAAGTGGGGCTGGAGTGAGGTTAGAGATAACCTTGCTCTGGCCTTTTTCATTGTTTAAGGTCTATGGCAGCTTGTTCTAAGGTCTTCTGTATAGTCTTTCGCATTTGAGAGAACATGTTGACTGCAAACTTATCCCGGGGCAACTCAAAGTAATCAATCAAGTGAAGGATAGATAACTTACCGTGGGAATCCTTGATACGAGCCTCAAACCATTTGGGAGGTTCTAATTGTATTTGCATCACCAGGTATTCATCCGGAGTAAGATGCTCTTTCATATACTTATGGAATCTTTGAGATTGCTCTTCTTTAATTCGAGTCTCTTCGGAATCATCCAATAACTCTTTATTATTATCGAATAGAACTTCGAAAGAAGTCAACTCTTGATTGAACTCAGCCTGTTTGGTATAAGCATTCCGAAGCAACTTACTTTTATAAGTTTGCAAGGAAGATAAGAGAGTTGCCTTTAACCTCTCTTCATCATATTCGTCTTGGTATTTATTAAATACATACAAGAACTTATCCCAGAAAAAAGAGTTAATTATATCGGGAGTAAGATTGAATCTTCTGGAATCCACTCCCCTTGTCAGCCTACGGATTAAAGGTTTGCAGGTTTTATACAACCTATTAAACAAATCCTCATCATAGGGTTTTAATTCTGTTAATCTGTGTAGTTCACTTCCGTTGTTGCCTTTCATAGTAGTAAAGTTATTTAACAATGCAAATATAATATAATAAGTAACCACTTGTATGAATTTTTATCAAAATATTTCACCGTCTGTGTTCAAGTTAGTTCAAAGATGAGCTCAGGGAACTATATTATCTAGCAGATACTATTGGTTATACACTTATGAATATTATATAATATATGAAACAAAATAGGGTAAAGAAAAGGTTAAACTCCTGTAACAAGTTCACATTCTCTATTGAGTTTCAATTGGAAGTACTCAGGTTTTTAATACAAGGGAAGGAATCTCTCTTGTATGTTCAAAAGATAAAACCCGGGTACTTTACTTTGATTGAACACTCGATAGTGGTAGAAGCCTTGGTAAAGTTCGTAAAGAAATATCAACGAATCCCAAGTGAGGTTTTAATGGTAGAGCAGGTAAAAACTTTATTGGAAGGTAGGGATTATGTAGACTTGGTTACCAAGGACGACATCCCCAATATTCATAAGTTAATATCCGAGCTTTATAATAAGCCTTTGAAGGACGTAGATATCGTATTAGAGAACATTCATAAGTTCATTGCTTATATCGAATTGAAGGCTTTGAACGAGAGTATGGACTTCTCTGATTACAATTCATACGAAACTTATCAAGCTAAGTTAACCAAAATACTCCAAAGTTCAAAGCCCCAGAAAAAAGATGAACCATTACTTATGGTTAGTGGAACTGCAATGCGTCAGCTTATGAGAAAAGTTGACCCGGATGTAGTACCTACTCCTTTCTGGCAATTAAATAGATTGGGTAATGGAGATGGCTATCCTAAGAATTCTCTATTCGTTTTAATTGACCGACCTAAACGGAGAAAGACATTTGCTCTCATCAATATTGCAAGAGGTTATCTGGCAATGAAAAAGAATGTTCTTTACATTGATACCGAGAACGGTAAGAATCAGTTAATGGACCGTATGATTCAGTCTACTCTTAACAAAACTAAGAGAGAGATGTTAACTGGTGATTACGATAAGATGGAGCAAAGGCACATGCGTAAATATAAACGTTTAGGTGTAGAGTTTATAGTCGAACGTGTACCTGCAACCATTGCTGATTGTAATACCATTATGAACTTGGTTAGGAAATTGGAAACTGAGAAAGGTATCAAGGTACATGTCATCATGATTGACTATGCTGCAAAGTTAGCCTCTATAGCCAGAGATAGAGATGATGTGGAACGTATCAACAATGTATATATAGATATAGATAATATGGGTGATGAGTTAGGGCTTGATGCGGTATGGACTGCCCAACACGTTACCAGAGAAGGTGCTAAGCATCAAGAAACCAAGTACGAGGATAATGATATCGCATCTGCTATATCTATCATAAGGAATGCAAAATGTGTCATGGGATTAAACTCTACTCAAGATGAAGAGGAACATAACATTATGAGAATGGAAGTTGTAGTTCAGAGGGATGGAGTTCCAAGTGGTAGGGTAATGTTTAATATGGACCCAGAAAGACAACGTATGAAAGAGTTCTCAAAAGAAGCTCGGGCAAAGTATGATGAGTCCATAGGTAAACAGGTAGATGACTTACTTAAGAAAAGGAAAAGGGTAAGCAATCCCAATGCAGACCCCGAAAAGAGAAGTAAAACCTCAGGAGATATTTAGATAAACCTTAATAATTAAAATTGTATGGCACGAGTTATCGATTCTATGGATTTAGCTAAGTTTGGAGAAGGCGTTACATCTTGTAACAAGTGTAAAAAGGTAATAGCCTTCAATAAGAAGGAAATATTTTTAGACTTAAGCTATGGTCCAGGACATGATGGAGAAGAAAGTGTTAGATGTCCTCAATGCAATTCGGTATTACATGTAGGAAAGTTTCACGCCACTGAACACATGTAATTATGGACATCCGATTATTAAAAATATTTCGGAGGAGAGCTTCAAAGGAAATCTGTATCAGAAGACAACCTGGTAAAAGGTACGAGATAGTATGTCCATCTGAGGATGCTCCATTAGGGTATTTCTTTAGAGATTGGGTACCTATCAACTCTCAGCTTGCCTCAGTAACTTGGGAAAAGGTTACCCCTAACGGCAAAGACTTTCACGATAGGTCTTTGGGTTATAGGTCCGACTGTTGCGTACCTTTTAAGAACACTTTCTTAAGGCTGGAAGAAGCCGAGGAAGAGTTGGTAAAGATAAGAAGAGGTTACATAATTCATCACTTGGTTTCGGAATTATGTAAAAGACTACCAGTTAGATAACAACTACCCGGCTATGGTTTACATGGTCGGGTATTTTCGTTGATGATATGAAACTCAATAGCAATATCAAAGGTGTTAAAGTAAAGCCTATACCAAACTATCCAGAATATTTGGCTTCATTCGACGGTAGAGTATATTCCACTAAATTACATAGATGGCTATCTACTAACCCTCATAAGATATTCGGATATTTACAGGTACATCTAAGAAAAAAGACACATAGATTGAATAGGGTTATAGCTACAACTTGGATACCTAATCCCGATAACTTACCATGTGTAGGTCATAAGGATAATAATAATAGAACTAACAATAGAGTAGAAAATCTATATTGGTGTACTCATAAAGAAAATACTCAACAATGTATAAGAGATGGTAGATTCAAACCCAGAGGTAAAACTCCTTTGAGTATAGAGATTAGACGTAAAATAAAAGCCGAATACTTGAAAGGAAATACCACTCTACAAAAGTTAAGCCGTAAATATGGTAGAGCACATTCAGTTATTAGGAGGATAGTATATGAGACTAAATAACCATACTAAAGGTCGTTTACATGAATATTTTAGATATAAGTTGAAGGCCTTCGATTACAGACACTCATGGATGAAATCTGACTGCCCGTATTGTGGCGGAGAGAAGAAGTTCGGTATCAACCTTTCAAATAATAGGTGTAATTGCTTTAAGTGTGGTGAGCATCCTTCTCCAATAAGCCTGGTAATGTATCTGGAGAATACGGATAGTTTTCATGAAGTACTATCTATACTTGAATCAGGTGATTATTTTGGATATGTTTTCAAGGAAGAGAAGGTTGAGTTAAAAGGTAAGAAGGAGTTCTTTCTTCCCGATGGCTTTAAGAATATATCCATGGGCACCTCTCTATTAGCAAGGTCAGCCAGGAACTACCTTAAGAAACGTGGGTTTAATATAGAGGAGTTAGCTCGTAAGGGATGGGGATACTGTAATACTGGAAAGTATCTCGGATATATCATTATACCATTCACGGAGCATGGGCAATTAACTTACTTCAATGCCCGATTATATATGGGCGCTGGTCCTAAATATAACAACCCAGAAGTAGATATAACTGGTTTGGGAAAGAGTTTTATTATATATAATGCAGATGCTCTAGAAATATACCGAACCGTTTTTATTTGTGAGGGTGCAATCAATGCAGAAACCCTGGGAGAGAATGGGATTGCAACCGGAGGTAAAGCAGTTTCAAGATATCAAGTAAATCGCTTAATTAAAAGTCCAGTTGAGAAATTTATCATATTGATTGACCCTGATGCTAAAGATAAGTCATTGGACTTGGCATTCAAATTAGTGCCTTTCAAAAAGGTAAAGGTGGTATTCCTACCAGATAATGAAGATGTCAATTCTTTGGGTAAGCGTAGGACTTTAGAATATGTACGAAAGACGACATATCAGACTTATCAAGAACTTTTAACTATAAAATCAGAATTGAAATTGTGATGGCAAAAAGAGAACCTTCTATACATATATCAAGGGTTACCTTTTCACGGATATTCAAAGAAGTGATGGGCAGGTCTCTTGGTGATAAGTTCATCGATGAATTCTTCTATAAGGCAAGGCAATCCTCATTAGACCATCGTTCAGTGGTAGGGGAGAATAAAAAGGTACAAACCCAGGCTATTCGTAGAGCTTCTGGAAGTATAGGGGATGCAAACTTATTAGCAGATATCATCTATTCCACTAGAGTTCAGCTCAAACATATAGGAGTAACCAAGATAAAGCAAACTGATGCGCAATGGGCATCAGTTAAAGAATTGGTACCTGTTGTAAATGAATTCTGTCAAAAGTTTGGATTCGAACCTCGTCAGGGATATATAGAGTTTGTAACTACTGGTATTAAGCTAATGTCTCAGGCAAAGAGGGTGAACTATAACTTCTGTGCTAATTGGTTACATCAGAGAGTGAATTGGATTATGGATGTATATGAGGCTGAAAAGGAAGTGAAGGAAGATAAATATCCCAAATTCACTCGGGAAGTATATGAACATTATACTAAAGAGATTCTCGATAGAGTAGGTATCAATAACACCTATGACAAGAATCCTCAAGAGTACGTATGGTTTGTAAGAGCAAGGAATCTTGCAGATGAGATTGGTATTGACTATGAAACATTTGTACAGGCTCAGTTTTATGCACTCGAGTTCTGTAATGGTATACCTAAGATAGAGGACCTATCAAATGATAAGGCTCGTCAAAGGGTAATAAATTATATGGCCAAGTTCAATATTGTATCACGTCCCAGAGTTGATAACACCAACTGGGATGATTTTAAGAAATAAGTTTATGAAAAAGAAGATTGATGGGGAAGCTATAGCTTTCTATGTTATTCTGTCAGGTATTATTGTAATGGGGATTTTATTCCTTGCCTATCTATTCATATTAACTCTACACTCATGATAACTATCACCATAAAGAACTGTAATGTTTGTGAAATTTCTGGCCCAGCTAAGTTCACAAATAAATTATATGAGATGTTCCGGATTAAGCATCCGGATGCTTGGCATATAATGATGTATAGTAGGGCAAAGAATTGGGATGGGTATGTAAAGTATATCTCGGATTATGGGCAATTCAAGATAGGCCTTTTGAATAAGGTTTATAATGAATGCCTCAAGATGGGTCAAAAGGTAAAAATTATAGATAATAGACTCCCGTTAGGAATTAAACCAGTAATTCCAACAATACTTGGAGATAAAGAATTACGGGAAGTACAAAAAGAAGCTCTAGAAAAGATTCTAAATAATCGAGTTGGAGATACTCCTTTTCTTATCTGTGCATCTGATTTGGCAGTTAATTTCGGAAAGACTTTGGTGTTCTGTGGATTACACCAGGCTTTCAATAGGAAGTTGAAGACTGTCTTGCTGTTGAATAGTGCAGACTTATTCAAGCAATTCAAGAAGGAGATTCCAGAGTTACTACCTGGAGAGAAGGTAGCATTTATCCAGGGGAGTAAATGTAGTGAGTGGGGCAACTTTAACGTTTGTATGGTTCAATCTCTGGCAGGCAACATAAACAGGTATCAAAAGTTCCTTTCGGAAATAGACATGGTACTTATAGATGAGGCTGACGTGATAGATAATAAAACATATAAAACAGTAATACAACATCTGTATAACTCTAGAATACGAGTAGGTTTGAGTGGTACCATCTACATGAGTAATCAGAAGAAGAAGTTAATACATAACCTGAATATCATGTCATTTATTGGTGATAAGGTTAACCAAATAAAATTAAGTGATATGATAGAGAAAGGGTATTCTACCCCTATTACTTGCAAGTTGGTATATGCTCCCTTTAAGTACTCTAAAGATGTGGATTACCCAACAGAATACAAGGAAGTGATATCAGATAATGTTAAAGCTTGGAAACTATCCCTTAATCGTACCAAGTATAACATTGGTAGAAAGAGATTACCAGCTTTAATAGTATGTAAGTTTATAGGTCATTGTGAAAATCTTTACCGGTATTATGTTAAACATCTCGGGAATCAATACAATATACAATATGTACATCATAATACCAAAGGGCGTGATGAAATTCTACAAGCTTTTAGAGAAGGTAAAATCGATATACTAATAGCTACCACGATTATTTCTAGAGGTCAAAACTTCCCTGAATTAAAATATCTGCAGAATACTGCATCAATGGATTCTAATGAAAAATCCATACAGATATTGGGCCGACTTGCAAGAACTCACATGAACAAAAAGAAAGCTTATTTGGACGACCTTCAATTCCCCGGTAATTATCTAAAGAGACATGGTAACCATAGACGAATGTATTATCAGAAAGAAAAATTAAAGGTAATCAGAGTGGAAGGGTAATACGCATATATGCGCACGTATATACCTACACTTATAACTCTATTAGTATTTAGTATACTAAATACTAATAGAGGTTTATATAGCTAAAGCTATATAAACTTATACTTAACTTACTTAGTAAGTATTAACTTAAGCTAAAGCTTTAAATGAGCACGCACGTATAATGGTGAACCAGAAAGTTAGTGCATATACTATTCTACATCAATGACACTGAAATACATATTAACTATCACTTGATATCAAACACTCAAATATATGGCGAAGAAAAAGAAAGACAAACTTAATGAAGTAAGGGAAGAACTGGAGACTGGAGATATCCTGGAACCTATAGACATCACCAAATTAGGTTCAGGTAATGACCCTTGCTTCGGTAAGCATTACGACCTTTCAACCAAGGAATGTAAGATGTGCGGGGATTCAGAACTCTGTTGCATTAAGTTCACAGCTCTTATGGGTAAGACTCGTAAAGAGCTGGAAGCAGAAACCCAGTTCAAGGATTTGGAACCTCTCATAGATATGGAAGGTTGTAAAAAGTATTATCGTAAACTGGTAAGAGAAAAACTCGGTAAGAAGGAAATACTCGATAAGCTTCAGAGTAAGTTCGAGTTAACCCGTAAGGAAGCAAGAGATTTATATCGTAAATTTAACAGTAAATAACATGGTTCAATTAGAGTTTACAAAGATTCGAGAGGTTAAATCCCCTAACCGAGCAAATGACGGGGATGCCGGGTTGGATTTCTACATCCCTCAGTTATCTGACCAAGATATTCTCAAGGTTGGAGAGAAAGGTGAAAATGACTTTTCTGGTATCAATCGGAAGATGTTTGGTAAAGGTTACATCAAACTGAAAGGATTGGGTACTGAAGATGTACATGTAGTAATTAAACCAGGTGGAAGACTTCTCATTCCTTCTGGTATAAAGGTACTTATCAATCCAAAAGAGTCCATGCTCATGGCAGCAAATAAATCCGGGATTGCAACCAAAGAGGGTTTATCATTCACTGCCGAGATAGTGGATAGTCCATATACTGGTGAAATGCACATCGGTATTCACAACGGTTCCCCCGAAGAGGTTTGGATTCCTCTGAACCAAAACAAGAAGATAATTCAGTTTATACATGTACCAATTATACTTTCAAACTTGGTAGAGATTACCAATGAAGAGTATGACGAGAAAGCCAAGAATTGGGGAACTCGAGGGGATAAGGGATTCGGTGCTCACGATAATAAGTAAAAACCATGGATAGGGTAAAGATAAAAGAGTTACATGTAAAAGGAATAAGTGCTAGAGAAATACGTAACAAGTACTTTCCTAATGTATGCGAAGAAACTATACGAAGGACAATTAACCAATGTTTAATCTAAAAAATACCCGCTTTGGATTCACGTGATATAAAGGAAGAACCGGGAATTATTCCCGAACACAAGTATCTAGAAGAGATATATCAAATGCAAAAGAACCTCTTGTCTGGGTATATAGGCATAGAGGGGCTACCACAGTATCCGGTAGACATCAATACAAAGGCTTCTCAAACCCTGTTAAAGGACTTTACTGCAAGGGTTATAGAGGAGTTATCAGAAGGCTATGAGTCCTTCGAAAATGTAATGGACTTATTCGAGGCCAACCATTCAAAATTGGTACAAACCCATGGTGATTGTATAGAGTATACGGAGATACTCAATCACTTACAGAATGCTAATGAAGAGAATGCAGATGCTATCCACTTCTTTATCGAACTTTTGATATATGCCAATATCCAACCAGAGGATATTGTGGCATACATGGTGAAGTGGGTAAGGGATAATCGTTGTCCTCAACCAGTAGTAGATTCTCTCAACAAGAACTATAAAGATATCCTGCGTACAGCCATGAATCTCGGGGTAATGTGGATAATGGACAAGGGAGATATCGGTGTTATCTCCCACAACAATGCCACAGACCTTATCAAGTGGTACGAGAACATGGATTCAGAAACACGTCTGGACTATAACACAAAGTTACTCGAGGGAGGTAGATACTTCAATCATGTAGAGTACTCAGTAAACTACCCATACCTGTTATGGAAGATAACTCACCACCTTAATATAGCCAGGAATTTCCTGAAGAACAAACCTTGGAAACAATCTCAGGTAATGACTCAGGAGTTAAAGTATCAGGCTGAGTTGGTGAAGGCTTTCATATACTTCTGTGGTTATCTTGGATGTATAGGAATGGATTCTAAGGAAGTGTTCTATATTTACTTCAAGAAAAATCACATAAATATCTTCAGACAAAAGTCGCTATACTAATTAGATATATGGCCAACCAGATATTAGTAAATTTTTAAGAAACTATGAACATAGTAAAGAGTAAGAGCCCAATAGAGGCTTGGGAGAAGATACTCGAAAACTTCTTAATCAAGAAGACCGAGTGGTTCTGTGAAGGAGTTGGTTACAACCTAACCGACTCTCTATTTACTTATGACTTAATGGTAGAGATAGCAGAAGCTAAGTTCGACCCAAACTTCGACTTCGGTAAGATGTTTGGGTACACCATGACAAAGTGGACAGGTTTAATTACCAACTACTTGGATTTGGATGTACTTGACCAAGCTAAGTTGATGATAAGGAAGTTAGAAGAGAATAAGACCGTAAACAGGAATTATCACATAGGCTTCCATTTTGCCGATAATCACGGCAGCGGTAAGGGATGTTTGGTGGGCGGTATATTCTCTCGTAAAATCGGGATTGAAAATCCCGAGATAACCGTGATACTTCGCTCATCAGAGGTGGTTACACGATTGCCAATAGATATTCTCCTATTCTGTCGTATGGGACAGTATATCTACGGTCATGATAACTTCTCGCTAAAATTAGTTATTAAGGCTGCTTGGGCAAATGATACTACAATCTTGTTGTATCAGAACCGAAAAGATATCAAGGAGTTCTTGAAAGAGAACTGTGATGATGAAGCTCGTAGAAAAAAGATACGTAAGTCTCTCAAGAAACTAATGACAAGTGATGAAGCTGGTTATAAAACATACGGTAACAGTTTCAGAGCTTTCAAAGTATTAAGGAAAGACTTGGGATATAAGCAGAAGTCCATGTTGGCATCATCTTTAGAGATTGGTGATTGGGATGGTATTCCTTTACCAGAAGTATGCCCATCTATACTTAAGCGAAACACGATAAAGAAGACATACTTAAAGTTCACTGAAAAGTACGGACTTAAGCTAAAGCTTGAAGAAAGTGGGGAAAGGAAAAAGAAGAAACTAATCTCGTTCTCCTCACCAGACGAAGATGATATGGATGATAATGAATCAACTGTAGAATCAGATGAGTAGAGTAAAGGTAAAGAATAACCTGTTAATGTTCAAGAACAGCATGAAAGCTTGGGAAGGACTTAACAGGTTATTCCTGTTCAATACGCTTGGTTTGGATATAGAAAGAATTGGTAAAGCTCAATACATAAATGATTTAGTCATTAGTATTAAAGAACCTCTGGTAGACCCCGAATTTGATTTTGGTAGGCATTTCAATTATACCATGTCAAAGTGGAAGTCATTAGTGGCTAACTATGTTGATGAGAATAGTCTTTCATTACTGAGGCTGGATGTTATAGAGGCTATCAACAATAGAAAGATATTCAACATAGGCTATCAGTTTAATAATAAACATGCCCACGGAAAGAATTGCCTATTATCCATGACTGTATCTAAAAAAGCGGGTATGGATAACCCCATGATAACAGTATTCATGAGGGCATCCGAGGTTACTAAAAGGCTGATATGTGACCTACTCCTTATTCAACGTATGGGAGAATATATATTCGGATATGGGCAGAAGTTTCATGTATCAATACATTTCAGTCAGATATTCAATGATGATACTGTACTTCTTATGTACCATGCCCATGAAGACTTACTTAAGTTGAGTGATAAGCTTGGTATATACGACGGTAATTGGTATGACAGGTTGAAGTATCTGCTTGAGGTGGACCCTGACAAAATAAAATATAAGGTACATAAAAGAGCAATAAAAGTATTAAGACCAGAGCTTTTCAAATATCCTAAGACCTTAGCTAAAGACTGTACTCTTGGGAGTGAAGACTGGTTACCGTTCTAATATAGGGAAGTCTATTGAATTGCAAATATCAATGCAATGAATATAGAAGTAAAGAAGTCTCCCTATACAAGTAAGCTTGGTGGAGATATCGATATTACCTTTTCTACAGATATTGAATGGCTATTTAATACCGTTGCCAATATAAGTAGGAAGGATTTAAGACAACTTAGAAGAAAGATAAGGAGGTATATCCATGAAACAAGAGAGGAAAAGTAATCCATACTTTGGTGTAGAAATATCCAGGAGCAAGTATAAAAATGGGTATGATAGAGATATTGAATTATATATATATCTACTAACGGTTATCACTGGATAGGATTGCCAAATATGAATATCCAGGACCTGAAAGAACTACGAAAATCTATAAGAAAATATATTAAAGAAAACAAACAATGAGAATATATTCGAACCCCTATGAGTTAATGTCAGAGATGGCAAGAAACTTATGGGAAATGGGTAATGAGGTAAAACCCCGTACCTATCAAAACAAGGTAATAGAAGGCAATGATGACTTCATTACAAAGGAACTCATCTGTGAGCAGTACTGTTTAACTCACATGGAAGACCCAGCTGCACTTTTTGTATTCACTAAGTCCAAAGATTGGGCAGAGGCAGAATTCGAAGAGAGAGTATGTGGTAGGATGGAAAATCCAGGTAAAGCATGGGAACTCCGTAAAAACGTTTGGGAAGAGTTTTTAGTTGGTGGGTTCTTTGACTATACCTATGCAGAACGTATGAACGAGACCGTGTCATACAAAGGTAAGGCATTCTCAAAACTCGAAGCAGTAATAGAATTGTTAAGGAATGACAATGATACAAGAAAAGCCATATTAAACATCTATGGTGAAGTCGGTTTCGATGAGGACTGCGATTCAAACTATCTCGGTGGAGAAAAGAGAATACCGTGCTCCATGTATTACGACTTCCTTATCCGAGAGAATGCCCGAGGAGAAAAGCAACTCAATATATGTTATCACCAAAGGTCTTCTGATTTTGTAACCCACTTCGGTAATGATGTTTACCTGGCATGGAGACTCATGGAATATGTAGCTAGCGAGGTGGGAATCAAGCCTGGATATCTCTATCATACTATTGATAGTTTGCATAGTTATAAAAAAGACTGGGTGAAACTGAAGACCTCAATCCAAATCGAATTGAGATAACCTCAGAAGGTAACGGTATAATTGGAGGGGATTGTTCTTTTCTGTAACCATGAGATTAGTAGTAAAGTTACCGTTACCTTCACTCGGACCCATAGCTCAGTTGGTTAGAGCAGCGGACTCATAATCCGAAGGTCGGGGGTTCAAGCCCCTCTGGGTCCACAAGATGAATCTTTATTTTGCGCTGTGGACAACGAGTCCTGATTCACCCCGGGTATCCGACTGTAGGGATATAGACTGATACCCATTTTATACGGAAGTAGCACAGTCCGGTTAGTGTACTTGCTTTGGGAGCAAGGGGTCGCAGGTTCGAATCCTGTCTTCCGTACAAGGGCTATATGCCGGGTCATAACCGTAGATACGACCTACAGCTAGCAATGGGCAATAACCTGGTACGAGATACCAAAAGCTCATAATTAAAGTCGAAGGCTATAGCCCTGGGAGATGAGCGAAGAACAGTACCTCATCTCCCCCTTTGTAAAGGCTCGGATGGAGAAATAGGTAAACTCATCAGATTTAAGCTCTGACGGTCATTGACCTTGCGGGTTCGATTCCCGCTCCGAGTACAAAATACCTTTAACATGACAATCACATTCAAAGATTACCCTTGCGGTACAATTTCATTAGGTACTTCAGTAACAAGAATACCTAATTCATATCGGATTAAATCAATCCAGGATATGGAAGATATAATCAACCGTTCTAGAGAAAAAGTAAATAAAAGTCCAGCATTCCATACGTTTGCAATAAATAAAAGAACTACAGCTGGTATGATTATTGAATGGCGAGCCCATAATATGCTATATGCACTGCATATAAAAAGGAATAGGACTCGAACGGTTGACCTGGATATAAATGAACCATGGTACCGTAAAGTAGGATATTTAATATTATCAACACTATATCTAAGATGGTAGAAATTACAAATGTAGACGTGTATGACTTAGAGAAGTCAATTATAGCATGTAGAAATGCTATGCGCACAGAACCAGTATTCCCAGTAGACATGGATGCTTGGGGACATCCAATTTATGAACAGAAAGAGTGGGATGATTCGTTTAAGAGGGCCGTTAACTTGGCCAAATCCCCATCTAACAGTGGTCACCCTAATTTCTTAACCGGGATAAGGGTATCATTTGATATTCTATACCCAAACTACTTTTCACCCGAGTTACAACGATATCATTGGATAGACATTGTAACTTCATCTTCAAAGATGCACAGGCTAGGTGAGATTGTAAAGAAGGAGTCATTCAATAAGTATGTAACCACAGAGGTAGTAGCCATAGTTCAGGACTTGGCAAATAAGTTCATAGAAGACCCAAGCTATGAGAATCGTATCAAGCTGCTGAGTAATTGCCCTCTCGGGATAGAATTATTCATGAGGGTAAGTACCAACTATATGCAACTCCGGAATATATACCATCAGAGGAAAGACCATCGTCTGAGAGAGGATTGGGGAGCATTCTGTAAGATGATTCAAGAGTTACCATTCTTCGAAGAGTTCATAAACAAGTAAGGTATGCCATAAAGTTACGAACATGTAAATCATCCTAAACACTATAATAACTACAGTGTAGAAGTTATAGATATGATGGTATCTATCTATGGAATAGAAGCAACTGCTACATGGTGTGAGATGACTGCTTTCAAATATCGCATGAGAGTAGGTATCAAACCTGACAATCCTGTAGAACAGGACTTGGATAAAGAGAGATGGTACCTTAACAAGGCAAAAGAATTAATGAGTAAGCTTGAGTAAAATAAAAGGGACAGTATATTGTGAAAGGTATACTGTCCTTCTTGTCGAAGAAGCTGAAGAGATATCTACAGAGATATGGTTTACTAAAGAACTATTGCATACTACAAATATTTATATTAAATACCACAGATGGAGTCAAGATATGCTATACTAAAGAGTTTCTCACAAGTCAAGCGGCTTGTGAAAGCTTGTTTAAGAACTGGCATAGCTTCCGTCGACTTCGAGACAAATGCTGAAGGTATCTATAACAAATCTTTCAAACCAACCATCCTATCAGTAACTTTTCAGGTAGGTTCTGGTGTATCAATCCCTTTATGTCATCATGAATATAACAACCCTCGTTGGAAACGTTGGTTAAAGTATTTTGGTAGGCATGTGATTGAAAATCCTAAAATAACTAAAGTAGGATGGAATCTGAAGTTTGACCTTCAGATATTCGAGTTATTTGGGATATATGTTAGAGGTACTGTTCTGGACGGAATGCTTATGAAGTATCTCCTAAATGAGGAGAAACCTAATGACCTGAAATCAATGGTTAGAAGGTATCTACCAGAACACGGGGATTACGAAAAGTCGGATAAGTTTGATAAGATACCATGGGACAAGAAACCATTAGAACCCTTATGCAAATACGGTTGCCAGGATACGGATTATACCTTAAGATTATCTATGTTCTTTGAGAGCAAGTTAATTGAGATAGGTATGTATCCATTATTTAGGCATTTGATAATGCCAGCATCCAGGGTACTCCAACATGCAGAGAAAACTGGGTTATACCTTGATAGGGGATTCAATCAGGAATTGCTTGAATCTTACAAGCCAAAGATTGACCAAGCAACTGCTAATTGCTTGAATCTTCCACGAGTAAAGAAATTCTCTAGATGGCTTACCGAACAGAGAATAAGCAAATACCTGGAGTCCATAGAAAGTGAACTTGAAGATATGGATTATAGAGACCCTGCAAATAAGAGGAAGATAGCAAGTAGGGAACAAAAGATATCCAATATCAGGGCTGGAGTATTTACAACTAAGAAAGAACTTGAATTAACCCGAGAAGTAAACTTGGGCAGTCCTATTGATTTACCTTTATTATTGTACTCTAAAAAGGGATTCAACTTCCCGGTTATCAAGTATACTAAGGATAAGAAAACAAATAGGGATACTGATAAACCAAGTACCGATGAAGACACATTGGTAGAACTTCGGTTAACGGTTAAAGACCCAGAAAGTCAGAAAGCTATATTCCTGGACAATCTTCTTGAATTGAGGGGATTGAAAAAGATGTACACTACATATATTGAGGGATGGCATGATAAGGTACAGGATGATGACCGTATCCATGGTCAATTCAAAATCATTGGTACTACATCTGGTAGATTAAGTAGTTCTGAACCTAACCTTCAGCAAATACCTAAAACCTCCGTAGATGCTAACATAAAGAAACAGTTAGTAGCTCCCAAAGGAAAGTTATATATGGCACTTGACTACTCTCAGGCAGAGTTAAGAATCATGGCTCACCTTTCCGGGGATGAAACTTATCTCGAGGCTTTTGCAAAGGGTCAGGACCCTCACCTTGCTATTGCAGCAAAGAAGTATGGTGTATCGTACGATGAAGCAAACAAAGCTTATAGTGATGAGCAACATCCAGATTACAAGGTTTGGAAGAACAGGAGAAAGCAGGCAAAGCAGATATGTTTTGGTATTATCTACGGTATTCAAAAGAAACTACTTGCAGTTAAACTATCTGACCCGAAAGCTGGTATCATAGTAACCCCCGATGAAGCTCAGCAGCAATTGAATGAGTTCTTCCAAGAACATCCCAAGATTAAGAAGTTCATGATTAACCAGGAGAAGGTACTGATTGAACATGGATATATTAAATCTCTGTTTGGTAGGAAGAGAAGGTTACCTCAAGTATACTCAGATAATGAGCAAGAGGCAGCATACGCAGTAAGATTATCGGTTAACATGCCATGTCAATCAGCTGCATCCGATATGAACTTATTCGCTTCAATCCTAAACTATTGGAAAATGAGGCAAGGTAAGTTACCATTTATGCAAGAGACTTGTAATGTTCATGATGCTACCTATTACTTGGTAAGTCCCGAATATATAAATACCTGGGTAGTATACGAGATTTGGGAAACTTGCCGTAACCCAAATACTAAAGAATACTTCAACTTCCAGATAGACGACGTAAGTATGTCAATGGACTTCGTTATCGGGCGTTCTATGGCAGAGGAACTACCTTTTATTCCTGGATATGATTATAGGAAAATGCTTGAACCAGATTTTAATCCTGATGAGTACTTAGAGGAACATCGTAAGTTCAAAGGTATTGAAATAGAAGATTATCCTAAGTTATATCCAGAAGAGATAGAGAAAAATAAGAGAGAGTTTAGGAAGAGAATGTATGAAAGGTAATATACCATATTTTGATTGTTACCATGTTACTCGAGAAGGTAATGTGTACTCTAAGTATAGAGATAGAGTTACTTGGAGGAAAATGGCTAAGAGAAAGAAGAACAATGGTTACTTGATAGTAAGCCTAAGAAATAATAAGGGGATTAAGTATACGTTTAATATACATAGGTTGGTAGCTTTAATCTACATTCCAAACCCAGATAATAAACCGTGTGTGGGTCATAAGGATAATAATCGAGAAAATAATAAAGTAGAAAATCTATATTGGTGTACTAACCAAGAGAATACTCAACAATGTATAAGAGACGGTAGATTTAATATACCAAGCCCTAAGTTGAGTGAGGAGTCTATAAATAAGATGATAGAAGATTATGAGAGTGGTATGAGTAACCTACAGATAAAGGTCAAATATGGAATAAGCATTATGACCATGTATAAATACTTCAGTGAAAGAGGTGTTATATGGAAAAAAGGCAAAAGATAGTACGTCTATCCCAGATTAAGAAAAATACTCTGAAGATTCTCTTTCAAGGGAAAACCTACGAGATTGATTTAGACCAGGAACTCATGATTGATGAGAACCTGGTCAATCAATCTTTACGTAGAAGTCCATCTAATTATGCTCTATTGGTAATGGTTAGGGATAGGCTTATATATAAAAGGGATAAACTTGAAAAGGCAAAAGACCAAGCATATAGCAAGGCATGGCTTTACTACAAAGAATCGGGTAATATCAATAATGATGCTGCAGCACACAAAGCAGAGAACAATCAAGCTTATCAGGGAGCATTAAAAAGGTATATGAAGGCTGAGTACAATGCGAGTAAAATGATAAGTATATGTAAAGCTTACGAATCACGAGAGAATATTTTAAGAACTGTATCAGCAAACTTACGTAAACAACAGTAACTATGTCAAGAATTGAGTTAGACCTTATTTCGGTCAAAGAAGCAAAGGAGTTGAATGATAAACTGAAAGGTTTGGGAACTCCCACAGGAAGTCGAGTACTTATTGTATCCCCAGTAGTAACTGCAGATACCAAAACCAAAGGAGGACTCTATATCCCTCAGGAACATGATAAAGATACAGTACCCCGCAAGGGAGTAGTAATTCAGGTAGGACCCATCACTGATGAACAGCAGGAAGAATATCCTGGTCTTCAGGTTGGAGCGGTAGTTACTTACGGTCTGTATGCTGGTAAAGAACTAGATGTAGTAGACCTTCCCAATCAAGTAACAACTATATTATCTCTGAACGAGATACTTTATATCGAAACCAATAAATAAAGCCATGAAAAAGGAAAAAACAACCAAGAAAAAGGGCAGTGTAATGACTACCCGAGAAAAGATGCTTGCCAGGAAGAAGGACCTGGAAAAGCGTAGTGGAGGTGGTGGAATAATCTACCCGAAAGAGGGAACTACCCGAGTACGTATCAAATCCCGTGGTGCAGACGAGGAATTGGGAATCGAGATTATTCAATTCTATCTTGGACCAAAGGAGGGAGGTATTATATCTCCGGCAACTTTCGATGAGCCATGTCCTTTCATGGAGAAGTTCCAGGAGCTTAAAAACTCCGACGACCCAGATGATAAGGCATTAGCATCGAAACTGGTACCGAAGAGAAAGTATCTCATCGGGGTACTTGGGTACAAAGATACTAAGGGTAAGGAAATTGACCCCGACCGGGTAGATAAACCCATGATGGTACCACGTTCGGTATATCAGGATATTATCGACCTTTATCTCGACGAAGAGGATTGGGGCGATATGACTGACCCGATTGAGGGTTATGATGTCAAGATTACCCGTACCGGCTCTGGTAAGAATGACACCAGTTATTCGGTATCACCTTGCCAGAAAACCAAGCTGGACAAGAAGTATCGGGGAGAGGTCGACCTGGAGAAAGCAATCCGTGCAAACATTCTTTCCTATGAGGAACTCGAGGAGAAGCTGGCTTCATTCCTTAACGAAGGCGGAGATGAAGACGAAGAGGATGAAGCTCCCCGTAAGAAATCTTCCAAAAGCAAGCTAGCGGACAAGAAGAAGAAAAACGGAAAGAAATATAAGGGTGATATCTAAAATCTCTGGATATATACCTAAAGCAGGGAGTGGGATATAAACTATATCCCACTCTTTTCATATAATAAATAATAAGTATGGCACGAAAGGCAAGAGCTCCTAAAAAATCAGGAGGTCATAAATTCAAAATACCAACACAAAACGAGATACTCAAGAAATATGGGTCTTCTCTCCAATTCAAAGCCAGTACAATAAATCATCATGGGTTGTGGATTCCTTCAACCTTCTTTGCTCTCAACTATCAGATGGGTGGTGGTGTACCCTTTGGTAAGATAATTGAAATCATGGGAGAGGAATCATCGGGTAAATCCCTGATAGCATACAACTTTGCGTATGCAACTCAGCAACTCGGGGGTCATGTAATCTGGGTGGATGCAGAACAAGCCTGGATGAACTCATGGGCTGAAGAGAACGGTCTGGACCCTGAAAGGGTAACAGTACTTAATGACACCCGAATAGAAACCATATCTGATGCTATAGCAGATTTGGCAATATATTGGAGGTCAAAACTAACCAACAACGAACCTATTATAGTTGTGGTAGACTCTATAGCAGCTCTGGATTCAATAGAAGCCATAGACGCTAAGATGGCTGATGGTAAAGCCGAAATGGGTAACCGAGCAAAACAGATATACAAGATGTTCCGAATCCGGAATGAGCTGTTTTATCGGTTGGGAGTAACTATGGTATGTATCAACCAATTACGTAGTAAACTTGGAGCAGGCTTCGGTCAAGATACAAGTACTACTCCAGGAGGTGCAGCACTCAAGTTTTATGCTTCAATACGTTTGGCTTTCTATTCTGGTAAGACTCTGAAGATTAAGTATAAGGGTAAAGAAAGACGGGCAGGTAAATATGTAACTGTCCAGATGAAAAAGAATAAGGTATCTCCTCCACGAGAGACCATATCTAAAGCTCCGATATATTTCAATCCAAAATATCACGAGGTAGGGTTTGACAGATACTTCTGGTTGGAAGAGTCACTGGAAGATGCCGGTGTAATTGAAAAACTCGGTGGTGGAACATATATGTTCGAGGGAAGTAAGTTATGCCGAGGAGAGGATGCTTTCCATAAGTTGATTGAAGAGGATGCTGAACTTCGAAAGAAACTTCTTAAGGCTGCAGGTATAAATACTATAGGAACAACAAAACGCAAGATAAAGAAGATTACACGAAACATGTTCCCTGTTGATGCAGACTTAGACTATGAATCTCAAGTAGAATCTGAATATGCAGAAGAAGACGAATACATCCCGGACGAGGGGTAGAAAGCCGAGGATGCTTATGGTAGTGGACGGGAGTAACCTTGCTCACCGTTCATACCATAAGTTTAAGAATCTTAAAGCTAATAACGGAGCTGGTACCGGGTTGGTGTATGGGTTCTTAAGAATCCTCGGTTCATACTTAACTCGGTTTAAACCAAGCCATGTAGTAATTACATTCGATACTCATGAGAGCAAAGAGTCTAATTTCCGTAATGGTCTACTCGAGGGTTACAAAGCACATAGGAGTAAGATAAGTATGGATTATGAAGACTTCAATAAACAGTTAGCTCTGTTGAGAAGGATTTTAAGACTACTCGGGGTTCAGATGATTATAGATAAGAAAGGGTTAGGACATGAATCAGATGACTACATTGCCTGGCTGGCTATAAACCATCCTGGTAAATCTCTCATAATATCTTCAGATAAGGACTTCTGTCAATTACTTGACAAACGAGTGAAGATATTCAATCCCAACAAAGAGACACTAATCCACAATCAAACCTGCAAGGAGATTATGGGTTATTCTGCTGAGGAATGCGTTGATTACTTAATACTTAACGGAGATAAGTCTGATGATATCCCGGGTTACTACGGTATGGGTGAAGTGAAGACCAAAGCTTTCCTGAACCAATTCGGGAGTATAGCTGACTTCATAGATGCAAGAGGAGCAGAGTTTAAGGGCATAGAAAGGGACCAGCTAGAAGAGTTATATAAGAAGAACAAGCCTCTTATAGATTTGAAAGCTGCTTTAACTCTATACCCGATAAAGAAAGTCCCTTGGGTAAAAGGATGTACTAATAATATAAGGAAAGATAGGTTATTCATGGTCCTCGATAAGTTCAATCTGAGGTCATTTAAGATACCTGACTTTTTGGAACCTTTCAAAAAACTACAAACGTATGTACAACGGTAAATATCAAATTATGTTTACAGGTGTTTCCGGAGTAGGGAAAACAACCATTGCAAAGGAAGTATCGGAAATGTTGAAGATACCCTTTATATCTGGTTCATACTCTGACCTGGTACCAGAAACAAAAGACATGCCCCACGCTGACATGATTCAGCAGGATGCAAAGACAGTATTCATGCAGGATATGCAGGTACTCAATCTTCGTAACAAAGCCTTTCGAGGGGAGGATAACTTTGTAACTGACAGGTCATACTTTGACTCTGCAGCATACTTCATCAATAAGTTATCTCATAGGTTGGCAGAGTGTGACCTGGACCATGCTATAGGCTTATGCAAAATGCTACTTGGTCAACAGTGTACTCACTTGATATTCATACCATTCTCCTCAAGCTTTTTCAAGGACTGGGTAACAGAGGATAATGGTAAACGAGTACTATCAAAGTACTATCAGTTCCAAGTTTCTCAGGTTATGTATGGATTACTTGACCTGTGGGGGTACAAGCCAGATTCCAAAGTAATGCAAGCAGTGAATGGAATACCAAGTACTGGTACTTTGGAAATCATGGGTTACAAGGTAAAGGTTCTCATATTAGATGAGATGAACTACGAAAAGAGAAAGCATTTAATAAGGAAATTTCTTCAGTTATGAAGGTAGATAAGGTAGATAATATTAAAGACTTCCCGGGATATTATATTTCTCGGGAAGGTTTTTTATATAGTAGGTATGATAAGGTAGGCCGTTTAACAGACACTTATAAGAGAAATAAGACGTATGTAAGGTCTAACGGTTATGTACAAGTGGTATTGAAAATACGAAAGGAGAATAGATTACGTAGAGTATATATACATAGGTTAGTAGCTGAAACTTATATCCCTAATCCATATAATAATCCCTGTGTAGGACATAGGGATAATAATAGAGAGAATAACTCTGTAGAGAACCTATATTGGTGTACTCATAAGGAGAATACTCAACAGTGTATAGATGACGGTCGTATGAACTTTAGGCCTAAACTACAATTCTTATTATTTTCAGACTTACACATATCAGACTATAAGAAGTTTCCAAGTAGAGAGCATAGTGGATTTAGAGTATTGGATATTATATCTCAACGATGTGAAAAGCTTGGAGTACCCGCAGTACATGTGGGTGATTTGATACATAGACCTGAGATTATAAGCAATGAGTTATTGTACAGGTTAATAAAAGAGTTTAATCAATTATCTCATCGTAAGTGGAAATTATATTCTATATCGGGTAATCATTGTATAAGTACTCGTAGTGAAATAGGCCATAAACCAATTTCATGGGATAGAACTTTATCTATGATATACCCATGGTTTAAGTGTATAGATTACAAAAGAGTTCATGTAGATAAATGTTATATATATGGAATACCTTATATAGACCATAATATAGGTTTATCTAAATACATATCAGAACTAAAGCTTACTGGCAGTAAAAGAAGTAAACACATACTCCTATTACATACTGACTATCCTGGGGCAAAGGATACGGACGGTACAGTAGTAAACAGTGTAGAGAACCTGAATATAAATTCTATATCAAAGTTTGACTTAACTCTTTGTGGGCATATACACAAACCCCAGAGGTTAGGTAAGAAGGTGTATATGGTAGGTTCACCATATCAACAACGTAGAACTGATAAGAATTGTGAATTGGGCTACTGGGAAGTATACTCAGATATGTCACTTAAATTTATACCGTTAAATGATTTTCCTAAATTTGTGGATGTATCATCAGAGGATGAAATTAAAGATGATGGCAATTATTATACTGTCATTGCTAGCAAGTCTCGGGTTGTGGCGGTGGAAGATAAAGATACCCCGCAAATAAATCGGGAACTTACTAAGAAATCTATGGTACGCCGATATATGAAAGCCAAGGGCATAAAAGACAAAGAAAAGAAGGCCACATTATTAAAGGTAATAAAGGAGGCAGAATGATACAGTTTGGAAATATAATCATAGAGGGCTTCTGTTCTATACCTTACCTTGAATTAAATCTGGGTTCAAAGGGTATAACTGTAATCAGAGGGGCTACAGGGGAAGGTAAGACTACAATCTTATCAGCTCTGGTGTGGGGTGCTTATGGTAAGAATCTAAAAGGTAAATCAGATGTAAATACTTGGGAGAAATACAGACCTAAGAATTATAACGGTACTAAAGTAGAGATATACTTTGGTAAGGATGGAAAGACCCATAAGATAACTCGATGCCTTAAATATAAAGGCGAGGTAAATGGAGCTAAGGGTAAAGATAGACTCATATATGAGATAGATGCTGTTGAAGTATCTGAAAAGAATAAGGGGGAGATACAGGCGCTTATAAACGCTGATTTGGGTATGTCTTATAGCCTTTTTATGAATTCTATACTATTCGGTCAAGGTATGAAAAGACTGATACAAGAATCCTCTTCAAACCAGAAAGACTTGTTTGAGGAGATTTTTGAGTTGGAATACATATCCAAGGCAAGAGATATTGCAAAGGGCTACTATACGGAAGCTTTGAGAGAGTACAATGAAATAAGCCAGAAGTACTCATCAAGCAAAGAAAAGAAGCAATCTATTCAGCGAATGCTTGATGACTTGAAGAAGCAGGCCAACCATGTAAAGAATGACCTATCTTCAAGAGTAAAGGTTTTGGAAAAGAAGTTATCGTTGCTAGCTAAGGCCAAAAAAGAGAACGAGCTTAAGGAGACAGTAACTTATAAGAACCGTATAGAACAGAGAATTCAGGAAGCCCGGGATAATCAAAAGGAGTTACTCAATAAGATAAATGATGCCAAGAGGAAGACCAGGGTATCTCTAGAAGAGTTTATTGGTGTAATTATAAAGTTACTAAAGAGAGGTGATATTAAAAACTCTTTGAAACGTCTAATGGAGGTAAAGAAAGCATTTGGAGATATAGAAAGGTTACAAGATAAATGTTCTAAACTGGCGGACAAAATCTCCAACTACAGGGATAAGTTAGAAGAACTTAGGGACCAAGAATATGAGGCAAATAAAGTTCAGAGGGATATTGATTTAACCCATGTTGAGATAAAGAAGCTTTTGTCTGAAAAGAGAGCTGGTGTTAACCTGGGCCTAATCAAGAAATATAAGACCCAGTTATCAACCATATCAGATAAGCTTCAATCTATCGAGAGTGAGATGGAGGAAAAGAGGGCTAAAGTAGATAACTACAAATGGGTAATGGATGACCCACTTGGAAATAGGGGTATAAAAGCCTTCTTATTTGAAAGCTCTTTGGATATATTGAATGAGACTCTGGAATCATATTCAGAGGTACTTGGGTTTAGTATACTGTTCTATGTAGATATCCAGGGTGTAAAGAAGGACTTCAACACCCAGATAATTATGGATGGTATAGAGGTATCTTATGAAGAGCTATCAGGTGGTCAAAAGCAATTAGTTAACTTAGCTATGGCATTTGCTATGAACGAAGTTATGACTAAGGCTAAAGGGATTAACATTGCTTTCTTGGATGAGGTATTCGAGAACCTTAGTTCAGAGTATGTAGACCTCGTAATAGGCCTTATCAGGAAAATATACAAGGATAAAACCCTATACCTTATATCACACCAGGAATCACTCCCAATACCCAATGCCAGGGTGCTTACTGTGACCAGAGAAAGGGGCCTTTCACAATACCACTAATGACTATTGGTATTAAACACTATCAAAACCATGAGAAAGAACAGTAGAAACAAAGGAAGCAGGTTCGAGCGTACCATAGCAAAGGCCTGGGAATCCTGGACAGGATATAAATTCTCTAGAACCCCTGGCTCAGGAGGATGGGCAAAGGCAAAAGATGCTATGGGAGACTTGGTATGCACCGACGAAAAACACTCGAGAAGATTCCCTTTCAGTATAGAATGTAAGAACTATCAAGAGATTAAATTCGAACATATACTCTTAGGCCTTAGGAGCTGTAAAATAATTTCTTTCTGGGAACAGGCCACAAAAGATGCCAAACGATGTGGAAAAATACCCGTATTGATTATGAGGTATAATTCTATGCCAAAGGGGGAGGCCTTCTTTATTATAGAAGGAAATGGAGCACTGGATTTATTCATGCTAGATAGTTGTTCAGAACTTTCCAGAATGGAAATCAAAACACCAAAGGTACACTTATCCGTATACATGTTCAAAGAAGTACAAAGGTTGTTAAACTATATGGACATATTCAAGTATGTCCGGAAATTAAATAAGTAATATGAAGACCCCCTACGTATACTGTATTTTTAGGCTTGATAGGAAGTTCTACAAAAGAATCAACTCTGATTTGAAAAGTAGGGGGTATAAGCATGTGAAAGCCATAATCCCTACTATCAGCGTATTAAAGAAATCTCGAAAGGGTAATAATGAGTACGAGGATGTACCATTATTGTTCAACTACGGATTCATACGAATGAAGCCTGAGAAAGCCTTTGACAGATACTATCTAAACAAATTAAAGAAAGACATACCCGGTATAATGTCTTTCATGAAATCTCTTGACTATCGTCCGAAAAGAAAGAGGCTGAGGGTGGATAATGCCGAGGACTTTGATGATTACTCAGTAGTAGCTACCATAACTAAGGAAGAGGTAAAGAAATACAGAAGAATGTCTAAAGCCAATAAGATATTCTCTGCAGATGATATTACCAGGGTAGCTATTGGGGATTACGTAGTACTTAGAGGATATCCGTTTGAGGGAATACCTGCAATCTTGTTGGAGAATAATCTGTCTACTAAGACGATGCTGGTAAAGTTATATCCTGAAATGGATGGTAGTTTGGAAATAGAGGTACCAAGGGAAAACGTACTCTATTCTGCATACCATGAATCAGACGAGTATAAGATGTATTCGGCAGACTATGAAGTAGACTTATCTCAGATTCCAGACGGTAGTACTGAAGATATTCTAATGAACAAACAATACTAAATATGGAACGACATCAAGAATTGGCTTGGGACTGTTTGACCGAGCCCGAGAAGAATAGCCTGATGTTTATTCAGGGCAGAGGACTATCAACTTGGGAAGCTGGAGAAATTCTCAAGATGTCTCATTACAAATATCTGGAACTAAAGGCCAGGGCAGAAAAATTCTTCAAACTATTCTCTAACTACTTTGAACTCCATCCATCATTAGTAAATCCCCAATCTCCAATAGAACCGAGGTTCAGGGACTACCTATTCGGGGCCATGGTTAAAAGACTACCGAAAGAAGAAGCAAAGATACATTCAGGAGATTCATCTTGGTTGTTAACTTCTATAACAAACCCAAGAATCATAAAGAATATGAAAAGGCTGAAAGAATCAGAGAATAAGTGGGATAAAGACCTCTATGCTCTGATTCTTGAGTTTGATAGATGGAACAACTATAGAATAATGCCCCGTGTATTGCAAGCTCCTACAGCATATAAGAGAAGGTCAACTAAGAAGGATAAGGTATACTTATCTTACCTTCATCGAATACCTGACTTTAAGATAAGGCAATTGATTACTGAGTATTGGAAGAACGGTCCTTCCGGTAGGAGGTATTTCACAGCTATAGTATCAGATGAACTTTTCCCAGAAGAGGGTTATGGGGTGATGCCCCTTAAGAGAGAGGATGATGTTATTAAGGCTGTTACTGATTTAAGGATGTATATATTCGAGAGTCAGCCTATTGCCGATACCTTTGGATTTTTGGTTACAAGGTACTTTGAAAAAACGGTGGATAGTAAAGGGGGCTTGAAGTTCTGGAAGGAGTACAGGGAGGTTATCCAGAAAGCTATTAACTACAAATCAATAAATAACATGGATTTTACTTGTGAGACTCTGGATACTGCCTATAAATTACGCCGGAAAAGAACCACTAAATCTAACTCTTAGAATTTTAATGCAAATATTTTGCAACTTCGAGAAATTTGATTATATTTGCATAACGAAATAAAAAGATAAATTTTATACTTATATAAATATGCGCAAAAGTAAGAAAAAGGACAAAAGACCGTTAAAGCTTAACAAGGAAAAGCTTAAGGTCATGGGAAGTGGGTTAGAAAATATGACCTATAAGGACATGAAAAGAAGAGCAGTTGCTCTCGGCATGCCTTTCCCAGATGCTTGTTCAGCAGATTACAATGGACTGGCATCATGGATTCACCACTCAGAAAATAAGCCGGATAACTCCCTTATTGATGAGTATGATAAGTGGATGGACCAGCAACTAGAACTTGCGGGTTATGCAAAGGACGACCCGATGAGAAACTATCAACTCAATCTAGGGTTCATTGGAGAAGATGCAGTAACCAAGCAAAAGAAAACTAAGAGGGTGAAAGGGTTGGAGAAACCTAAAAAACCTAAGAAAGAGAAGGATGATAACGGTCTCTGGAAAGGAACCAAGAAATCCTATGTATTCGAATTAACCTACAAAGGTTTGTCAATCGACCGTATTACTCGAAGAGTGCAAAAGAAGTTTCCTGATGCCAAGGAGAAATCCATTCAGCAATGGTATCGGGCAGCATTACGTAAACAAAAGAAAGAGTAGGGTATGCCTGTTGTATTTAGATTCAAGGGTCATGATGACTTTGAAGAATCCTGCTATAGATTGGGAATCCCATGGGTACCTCCTCAAGTTCTTAAGATGAGTCTAAAACTAAAGCAGCAATGGCAAAGGAAAGTACTCTGTGGAAAACTAAAGGTTCATAAATATAGGGAAAGGGATAAACGCTTTCTGGATAGATACCGGGAATGCTTAAAAGAAGCTACCAGGATTAACGGGGTAGTAGACCCCGATTCTTTACCTCCTGATGTAAGGGCATACTTCCTGGAAAAGAAACGGAGGAGAGAGTACTACAATAGGTTCAATAAGGTAGTAAAAGAAATGGACTTAAAGATTTACCTTCATAAGTGGTATCCGTGGTCCTACAACTACAAAGGAGAACCGGCAGTAGTATTACAGGGATTCTATTCATTGAAGGCAGCCAGAAAAAGGTTCTTAATCTATTATGGACGAGAGAACTTAAAAGCAGTTCATTGGATAAAAGGTAAAACAGCACTTGAGAAAAAGTTTGTTATAGGTAATTCTTTACTTATAGCTGGAAAAAGGAAGAAACCTATATCCAAGATATTGCTAACCGAAGCCTACAGAAATCGTAAGGAAGCAGCCAAAAGGGAAATCGGTAAGAGGATTGCTCGGAAAAAGAGGTTGGGCTCTCAACAAAAGGAAAAGTACTTTTTGAACTTGGTAGATAAGTTTAATTATGGAGCAAAAGAATATAGAACTTTACTCAAGCCTGTTCCGGAAAAGCTTGTTAAGTTATCGAAGGCTAAGGAGATTGAGTCGAAAAGAAAGAAGGCTCTTTACGAAGAAGAGTGATTTAACCTGGGCTCAAATTAAAGTAGCCCTTGCATATAAAGCCATAACTAAACGTTCTGCTATCAGTTCTATCAGGTGGACTAAAAGATATTGGAATGAATATCAAAGGGCAGTATTGAGTAGGGCAGGTGGGATGCCTTTGGTAAGAAAGAGGTTAAATGAGAAGTATATTCTCAAAGAACTATTATCACAAGGCTTTGTTCCAAGGTCAGATTTCCGTATGAAAATGAAATCTGGATGGTATGCTTACTTGGTAACTAACCAAACGGTATGTGGAGAACACTATATTTATCCTGAACACTTTGCTCATGATTATAGGGCAGGTAGAAAGGGTTACAGGGATATCCATACTGCTTTGAACTCCGGAATAGGACAAGAAGGATATACGAGAATCTATTATACTGCATATAAAAACGGAATAGCGAAATGACAGTAGTAAATAAAAGGGAGCCAGAAAATCCCTGGGATGGTATAAAACTCATAGTAGGTATAAAAAAATACTATACCGAAACAGGTAATGCGGTAGACGATACCTTCACCACAGAAGGTGAACCTTTCGAAGTAAAAGACCAAAACGAATTTACTCAGAAAGTAGAAGCTATCAGGGATAAAAACGTATTCTTGAAAGCAATGGCGGTCCAAGAAAACAAGGAGATATATACTCAAAAGTTTATCACGAAACTATAATCAATCAAACATTTTTCAAACAACCTTTTAATTTATTAAATTATGGCAAAGAAAAAAGCTACAGCAAAAGAGGTAGAACGCAAGGTTCTCTCTAACGGGGTTATCCTCATCAAATACGATGACGGTTCCTATGCACTTCTGACTCCTATTTCGGCAGAAGATGCCGAGGATATCTTCGGTGGGGAAGCTGAAGATTCGGAGGACGAAGAAGAAGAAGACGAGGATTCCGATGAAGACGATGAAGATGAGTCGGACGAAGAAGAAGACGAGGATGAAGATGAGTCGGATGACGAAGATTCCGATGAAGATGACGAGGATGAGGAAGACGAGGATGAAGATGACGTGGTAACCCCTGAGGACCTGGCCGGCATGGACTTCGAAGCTCTAGAGGACCTCTGCGACGACAAAGAACTCGAAACTGACCCCGACGAATTCGACGAGGAGGACGTGGAGAAACTCCGCAAGGCGGTTGCCAAGGAGCTGGGCATCACTCTACCCAAGGCAAAGGCCGCTTCCAATAAGGACACCAAGAAAAAGAAAAAATAAGGGTCCTTCCGACTATAACAATTCCTGAGGGCTGCTATACTCTTAATTAGCTGAAGATAATACCTGGTAAAGATGGCATCAAGTTCATTCATTCGGGTCAGCCCTCTTTTTAATCAAAAACCTTAATCAATAAAAGATATGGCAACCAAGAAGAAAGACAAAGCAGCTGAGGCAAATGCTGCAGCAAAAGCAGAAACGAAAAAAGGCGGTAAGAAAGAACTGACCGCAGAAGAGAAGAAGGCCAAACGAGAGGCCATGAAGGAGCGACTCAAGAACCGGGCACCTGGTCAGCGACCCAACAGCAAACAGTGCGATATCATCGACCTGGGCGGTGGCAACGTTGCAAAGACCTTCGCCATGAACGTACGGAAGTACGGCGTTCTCATCACCTCAGTGGTTACCGACAAGGACGGCAAGGTGATTGCTGTCTCGAATGCAACCATCCCCGGAGTATCCGTCAAGTCCAAGAAGGAGCACGGCACGCTGGTCCCGAAGATGCCCGGCATGGGTAAGAAAGGGAAGGCAGCCGATGCAGAGGATGACGAAGAGGACGAAGACGATGAGGAATAGGCACACGATGCAGCCTAACCAATTCGGACATAGTTTTTGAGTCATACAGGGGAGGCCATCCGAAAACAAAGGGTGGACCTCCCCACTTTGTATAGGTATATGCAAGAAGACGATGAAATTATATACCTGGCATTATGTAATCAACTGCAATCATATCAGCTATTGCTAGAGGAAGAAAAAGACATCACCGAAGAAAATAGACTGATGGCAGAGTATATTATCTCTAGAACTGAGCAATTGATTGAAATATATGCCCAGAAAATAGGAAGTGACACCTTTATTCAAAGACCTCAATGGGACAATTTAACTCCTCCGTAAAAGGGTTGATATATCGGATTAAGGATATGACCCGATTGATTCAGGACATTGATGCTCAACTATCAGTGCCAGGATTATCCCCCGGAAAAAGGCAATCTTTAATCAAAGATAAGACCCTGAAATTAGGTAAGGTCAAGGCATTAGTTAAAAGGGTAGAAGACCTGGCTAATGGAAATATCTTAACCATAACCTTTGAAAACAAGGGCACTGGGGAAAGATATAGGATTATATACACCAACATCTCTCAGGATGATGCCATTGCCCATCTGAAATTGATGGCATATCTTCGGGGGATAGAAATAATCATCTCAGAGATAAAGGAAGTGCAGACCAAAAACTCCATGACCAAACTATAAACATGCAAAGGTAATTCAAACTCATTTTTTAATCAACTCAACAGCAATGGCAAAGGACATTAGCAAGAAAGACCTGGCAGCAAAGAAAGCTCGCCGGGCTCAGAAGGAAATGCTGGCCTACATGGAAGAGAACAATCTCGACCCCAAGAAAGACTGGACAGGCCACAAGAAACACGGTAAGAAAATCCAGGCATGGATTGACGTTATCAACCTCGGAAACAAGAAGGCCCGGGAACTCAACGAGGAAAAGGCCATCGAGAAGTCCGAGAAGAAAAAGAACAAGAAGCCGGAAGCCCATCCCAAGAAGGAAAAGGTAACCAGCACTCTGAATGCCTACGACTATCCTACGGTAGATGGCAAGGAGATGACTTCGGACCAGAAGAAGAAGTATCGCCAGAAGATGCGTACTCTTCTGAAGACAATGTCGAAGGAGAAGGCCGAAGCAGAAGGAAAGAAGTATGCTGCAGAGCTGGCTTCAGGTTCGACTGCTGTTCCAAAGAAGGAGAAGGCAAAGAAGGAAGAGCCGGCCAAGGAAAAGAAGGCCGAGAAACCTGCCAAGGAAGGCAAGGACAAGAAGAAGAAAAAGAAGGCAAAGAAAGAGGAGGATTAAACCGAGAGGCAATCAGTGAAACTTCTCATACCTCGAATCCACGAAGGGTTCGGGGTTCTTTGTTGAATATACCTATACAACACCACTGAATTTAATTTGCATATTATAATAATAAGTATTATATTTACATAACGAAATATTATAAAGATGAAAATCAACCGAGGCTGTATTAAACTGAAATTGCAAAGGCATCTATCTGCCCAAGAAATATGGAATCAGATTATGGATGTGCATATTCAGGCGCTGGAATCCCTTTTAGAGGATAAGAGCTTAGATAAATGGAAAATTATATTCCCCTGCTATGGAACTTCTCTAGAAGCGGTAGAATCAATGGCAAGGGAATATATAGAAACCTTCAAAAGGGTTCAAGGCAATACGTTCAACGAAAGATATGAGGATGTTGAAACTATGTTGGTAACCGGATTAAACCAAAGATGGTTCAATACTATCATGAGTACACTCTATATGATGGAAGAGGACTTAATGGAAATGAGTTCTGATTCCGTCTTCACTCTCTGGGATATTTTCTTCACATGCCAGGCATTGCGTAAAGAAAATAATGTGGTAGCTATGGGACTTAACACTTTCGAGCTTAAAGGACAGTAAAGATGAAAGACACAATTAAAATCACAGGCTCATCAAGGATTGAGAAGGTTATCTTTGATGACGAGACAAGGGACATTGAGATAACCTTCAAAGGGGAAAAGGTATACCGGTATAATTCGGTATCTGAATTCGACTTCAGAATGTTCAAAGAGGATATCCAAAACGGAGAATCCGTTGGGAAGTCCTTCGAGAAAAGAATCAGGAATAAATACGCAGGAGTAAGATTATGAAAAGGTATTACACTCCAGACGGGGAACCCGATGAAGCTAAGACCCTTTGGGTAGCAGTAAAGAAAGGTATTATAGGGGTATCAGTATTCTGTGCAATATGCGTATTGTGGGATACTAAGACAGTTCCCCCTACTCCCGATGCTACTCCTCACTGGAAAAACTGGGATGAGTCAAGACACTTATCCGAGGTAAAGAGCTATGACTATAAAAACGGTATCATTCACTATCGGGATGAATCTACCGGAGAGAGACCCATGGAGTTAAATCTTCATGGGTCTTCTGGCAGTTATGGTTCTGGTATAACTCTGCAAGTATCTGGTGCATCAGTACACCTGGATATGGATGTGGAAGAACTCATGGACCAGTTAACTGAGGATGTAGATTTTTACGAATACTTCGAACGAAATATGGATTGATATGGCAGGTCGGATTAAATTCAAAGTAAACAAGTACGTTCACGGTTCAAGAAGCAAGGATGTATTTGAATTCAAGCCTAAAGCTCAGATTATATTCGAGGGTAAGAGGATTGGTCAGATAATTGACACAGAGGTATACTTCTACATAAGTGTAAAAGACCGTACCCTAAACTACATACCCGAATTGTGGGGAAAATTCTCTACTCATCAGGGAGCAAAGGAAGCAGTAATAACTCAGGCAGAATATATCTGGAAAACACTAAACATTTATCACCCACTTAAAACATTAGCACCAAACTACGGATTATGGGAAAAGAAGTAAAGAAACCGACAAACAGCTGGGTATGGAAAAAGATATTCGGTGTAACCCTATTGGGATGGATGAATATCCTGATATTTCAATGGCTATTCATCCGGATATCTTATAATTGGGTATATGTAGACCCTGACAAAGATGAAGATGCTAGAACAGATGATTTCTGGGATGATGAGAAACAGCAGTTTGTTGCAAAAACTTTCTACTACTATGCCATTATCGGGTGTATTATACCTCTAACGGGGTGGTGGGGAGACTATGTAATGCCGTTCAAATTCAAAGGTCGGTTAACTAAGGTAAAAGAATACTACGAATGAGTACAGTAGACTTCAAAGCTGCTTGTGCAGCTCATAGGAAATGTTGCCCATATAAGGCAACTCCATCTACAAAATGTAAAGTGGAGGACAAGGATAAGGAGAATTTATATGAGAGGTATAAAGGTAAATGTGGGGCTAATGTAGAAACTCCAGATGGTAAATGTCCTATCAAGGATTGCTACTATATGGCTAAGTTCAAAAAGACATTAAAGAAGTTATCCGAGAAGTAAACTAACCTATACCTTGAACGTACCAGAAAAGTAGTTGCAAAATTATTTGCAGGGATAAATATTTATATCTATATTTGCATAAACAATAAAAGGGAAAAGCCACAAGAGGTTAACACACAGAAGCCAAGAACACAACCTCAAAGAAATTGATAAAAATATTTACATATATAGAAAAGTTCCCTTATATTTGCATTAGGAAAAAGAAATAATAAAACATTTTTAATTTATTGTAAAACCTTTAACATTGTTAGCCATGAAAAAGAACAAGAAAAATCAGGCTCAGGAAATCGAAAAGACCAACCTGGTAGAGGGAATCAACAACCTTATCGAAGAAAAGACCCAGAAGGTCGAGAAATCCAAAAAAGCTCTGAAGGCCGAGGCTAAAAAAGAGGAAACTCCTGAAGCGGCCAAAGAGAAGAAGGTCAAGAAGACCCAGAAAGAGAAACTGGTCGATAAGACCAAGAAAAAGGTCGAAGCCAACCTCGTCGAGGAAGTGGTAACGAAACGGGAAGTCAAGTACATCTATCCGGCAGACTGCGAGGACACTCTTTCCCGGAAAAAGTTCCGGCAGACGGTCCGAAACAAGATTCATCAGCTGGAGCTGGCAATGCTCCGAATCGAGGACCAGGACTCCAAGGAGTTCAAGAAAGCAAAGAAGGAGTACCTCGAGTACAAGAACCAATTCGTCAAGGAATCCGTTGCAATCTAATCTTTCATAGTAGGAGAGGGGTACAGGACTAAGGTAAAAGCCCTGGCCCCTTAGTATAACAACACTTTAATGATATTGAAAAATTATGGTTTTCGGCTTACCTGAGAAAGCAATTCAGAAAGTAGACAAGGAATTGCTAGAATTACACAAAGAAATTCTTAAGTCATATCTCACACAACGGAGTCTAAAGCACAAGTACCAAAAGAAATTCTTTAAGATATACGACCACTACATTACGGAGAAGAATATAAGAAGGTTTTTCTTCCGTTCTGCTAAGCTGTTTGTATATGCTTTAGTAACGGACCAATTGGATGAGATTGAAGACTATGTACCCGTAAAAGATAAGAAAAATCATGTTTCCAGAAAGAGTAAAAAGCGTAACGCTTGATAAGTCCAGGATTACCTATTACCTTCAAACTCAGGGAAGGGTGCAAACCCACGCTGAATATCCCATAAACCCTGAATTATACCAGGTAGAGGATTTAGCCTTTGATTGCAGTGTAAGGTCTAATCAGTATCTTCCGGATTATGCAATCAAAGGGTATTTCACGGTAGATGAGAATTTACAGCACCCGGTATTCATTGAGAATACAAATGGGCCTCACCTATTATATATCACGGGGATTCCCAGGAATCTTCCTGAGGTAGAGAGGAATAAGTTTAGGTTTCAGGAACATATTTGGTTATCATACTGGGAAGATAAGCATATAGGCTACCTTTTCCAGGTGGTAACTAGAGAACAAGCATTAACTCACTTAATAAACCAATAACTTACAAAATACAAAGCACTATGAAAACTCAGGAGTATGTAAAGCAATTCAAGTTGGACCGGGAACATTACAACTTTAACCGGGAGAAATTTATGGAGGCCTTCGGTCAGGAATTTAAGGACCGAATTGAGGCAACCATTACAGCCTGTAAAAAAATGCAGGTGCAGTTCACCTACGAAAAATTCCTCCATGCCATAAAAGAGCAACAGGATAAATTCTGGAATATTTCCAACAAGAAAGTTGGGGAACCTTTTTCGAAAGGTTTATTCTCGGCATTCTTTGCCTTACATGTTATACCTCTCCGGGCAAGCCTTTTCCCTAACATTCATGCCAAACGGGAGGAGAAAAGGAAGAAGGCCCAGGAAAGAGAAGCTAAACTTATGGCAGAGGAAGAAGAGAGGCAAAAAGAAGCCAAGGAGAAAGAAAAGAGAATGAGGCCAATATTGGAGGCCGTAGTTGCCTACGGAGTTGCCCAAAATTTGGCCAAGGAGGGCAAGGTAAAGGCTACTAAAGCAAAGGGAAAGAAGTATCCTAATAATACAAGACTCTAAAGTTACTAAGATTCGATGAGGACATTTTTAACCTTGGCTACTATGGTAGAAGAAAATATCCTGTCTACCTACAAGGAGAAGGGCGAAGAAGAGGTAAATTTGGGGTTTGAATATAAACCTAATTCGGTTACTATAGAGTTAATCTATCCCAAACATGTAGGTCAGCTGTTTTTAGGACTTTTATTACTGAGTAACCAGCTTAAGTTCGAAAAACATATCACTGAATTCAAGCTCTCAATAAGCTCATCAAGATTGAAGGTAAGCCTATTTCAGTAATCCAGCAACCTGACTATCAAAGAGTTAATTCAAAAAGGCCCTTACCCAATCGGGGCCTTTTTATTTACTTATCTTGGGATTAACTATTAGATACCAAAACTTAACATTATGAAAGAACAAAAGATAGTTCCAAGGTTTCCAAGGGGAATGGGAGTAACCCAATTAGCTCTACAGGCTAATGCTGGAGATGATGAAGCTCTCAAGAATCTGACCAAGTTCATTATCCATATCTGGATTGTCAACAACGGGAAATTATGGGCAAAGGTTTATTCCGTAAATGAACTCGCAGATTTCTTGAAATGTGAACCAGCAATTATTCAGATGCAAATGAAACAAACGTTTCTAGACAACGGTTTATTTGACCGTAGCAAGATGAATGAGATTGCTGATTCTCTTATGGGAGCTTGCATATCATGGGCACTTGAAGACCGTATGGAAGTAAGCCAGCAGGTTCAAATACTCAGGGATTCTCAGGGCGGAAGATATGCTCCATTCATCACCTCCGAAGTCAATAAGGCCCTTGGATTGAAACAGCAATCTACAACTTCTCTTCAGAGTTTAGTAAGGGCAGTAACTGGAGGGGGTACCGTGAATATCTTTGCTCAACAGAACAATCAATTCAATAATGGTGCCCAAGAAGAGCAGACTTTAACTAGAGATGAAGCCATGGAAATGATTCAAAGGGAGTTGGCTGACAAGGGTGGTATAAAGGAAATTGAATATGTAGAGAACCAATATGACTTCAAAGAACTACCAGTTGTAGTTGCAACCAAACAAGATGGCAACAAATGTGAGAAAGAAGGATTAACCCTTAAAAACGGAGAACTCGATAGCGTAACAGGGGACTACCATGGTGCCTTAAAAGTTTTTGACGAAGACCATCACCAAATCCGACGAGAGATAGAAGAAGGAATAGCTTATGAAGAAGTAGACCCAGAAATCCAAGATTAGCCATTGATTTTTATTTGCATATTTGAAATATAATTATTAAATTTGTATAAACAAAAATCAAAAGGCTATGGATTTAATAATTAGACCCAGTAGCAATGACACTATAGCTATTGCTCTTGGTGGTAAATTAAAGGGAATAAAGGTTAAGAATTCCTGGGTAACTCTATATCTATCACAAGATGATTTTTGTAAGATACAATATACCCTTGAAAATTATGATTATCAGGGTAAGTACTTAATATCATTCCTGGATAGATTTTTAAGTATTAAAAGTGAAAGTGAACAAGGAGAAGAGATTCAATTCAATCTATAACAAACACCTACTATGAAAGAAGTATTAAACGCAACTCAAGTAGTAAACCGAGTAAATCAACTTATCAATGAAGGTAAGAAGTTAAAGGTATTCGGTTTACCTTATCCACCTTATCAGGAAGACTTGGTCTTTACCGATGAGAGAATCAATCGGCAGGGTTGGCTATGCACCAACTCGAAGGTAACTTTATCAGCATCTGCCTGTGCTACCAAGATAAAGATACACACAATCACGGGTTGGTGCAACCTTTTCCAATATGTTGAAAACGGCAAATACATCGATACCCTCAGTGAAGACGGGAACTACGTCGGTATGCAGGTTATGGATGATATCTGCCCAGGAATGCTTTTGGGAGAGTCTCAAGAAGACAAATTGATAAACCTGGGTATGATTATAGATGTAATGGATGATGAAGATGAAGCTATTCGTACGGTAACAGTAGTTGGTACGGATTTCTTGGAAAGAAACTATCATTCATTAGCCAAAGAACCTTCAAGTTACTTTGTATTTGACAAAATCATGTAACACTTTTAGATATGCACACTAATCATCGCATAGCTCTTTTAATCAGGGCAAGCAGACTTTACTGCCACAGCCTGTACCAGGAGTATGAACCTAAATATTACTCCACAATCAAAGAAGTAGTTCTCAACTTTACTAACAAACTCTTCGGTACAAAGAGTATTGAGAACAAGATAGATATCAAGGTATTGCCTCTGTTTGAGGATAATTACATAGGGGTAAATATAGCTATGGAGTTCCCTAATGAATCCGGTCTGGAGTTCGAGCTTTACAAGCAACCACTTATTCCGGAAGAAGATTACTACTACAAGCCGAGACCTATACCAGCTAAGGCCTAATAAATAAAGGACCATTAAGACCTCTTATCTAGAGGTCTTTTTTGTGTTACTAAACTAAACTTACCTTTATAAGGATTAAAATCTCTAGAACCTATTCCTACTGCCTGATGCCGAGAAGTTTTATTTGCATATATAATATATTATATCTATATTTGCATAACGAAAGATAAATAA